>Kenny_p2__coassemble_2972_pt1 | contig 7701 bp, 6 predicted proteins | sample Kenny_p2__metabat2_high_PE_034 | metagenome-assembled genome bin Kenny_p2 | reverse complement strand
AGGACTTGAACAGGGCGGCTCTGCGGCCGTCAGGCAGCAGAGCAACCAACAGCCCGGTGGGCTGTTGGTTAGCCCGCGGTGGTCAACGGCAAGGAAAGTCTACCGGGAGGCGCAATCGTGTACCTGGTTTTTCGTCGTGTGCGGATAAGAGGACTTGAACAGCACGGCCCCGCCGCAGGTGGGGCAACAAAAGCCCCAGTGGGGCTTTTGTTAGTGCGCGGTTCCCAACCCGTAGGAATGTCTAACGGAAGGACTGCCGTTAAAATAGAAAATCCGAACCTTTTCTCGATAGGAGAAGGGTTCGGATTTTTTGTTTTCTTCGGAAAGCAGAATGCCGCGGTTGCGCAGCAATGAAAGCCCCAGTGGGGATTTTAAGTGGCAGCACGGTCTACGACAGCAGATGGAGGAGCCTTGCCCCGACAAGCGCTAGACCATCGTTAACTCCTGCGAGATCATCGGCAAGAGATTCCAGTCGGTCTGAAAACGCAGAATGCCCGCCCACTGTGGCTTTTCCACAGCTGGGCGGGCGTTTTCTATAGGGTAAACCGTTATTTGTGCTAAAAAATACGCAGTTTCGTTTTTAGCAGGGCTTATTTACACCACTTGGCAAACTCTTCGTCTGTACACTTGACGTAGTGGCTTCCCTCCACATGGTGGCTGGTGCCCTTGGAATAGTCGATGCCGGAGGTGGCATAGTCATAAGTCTCAGCCACGCGGCGCTTTTCCACCACCGGGTTCGGCAGCGGAATGGCCGACAGCAGGCTCCGGGTGTAGGGGTGGATGGGGTGCTCGAAGATCTCCTCGGTGGTGCCGGTCTCCAGCAGATGCCCCAGATGCAGCACACCAATGCGGTCGGAGATGTACTTGACCATGGACAGGTCGTGGGCGATGAACAGATAGGCCGTGCCGGTCTCCTGCTGGATATCCTTCATCAGGTTGACCACCTGTGCCTGAATGGACACATCCAGTGCCGAGATGCACTCGTCCGCAATGATGAGCTTGGGGTTCATGATGAGGGCGCGGGCGATGCCTACGCGCTGGCGCTGACCGCCCGAGAACTGGTGGGGGTAACGCTCGGCGTGCTCCGGGGCAAGGCCGACCTTGGCAAGGATCTTTTCCACCTTTTCGCGGCGCTCTGCCTGCGTTTTGTACATGTGGTGGATATCCAGCCCCTCGCCGATGATGTCCTCCACCTTTTTGCGGGGGTTCAGGGACGCCATGGGGTCCTGAAAAATCATCTGCATCTGGGTGCGCAGGGTGTTGTTCTGCGCATGGGTCAGACGGCCGCTGATATCCTGTCCGTCAAAGGTGATCTTGCCCGCAGTGGGGTCGTACAGGCGGATGATGCTGCGGCCGATGGTGGATTTGCCCGAGCCGGACTCGCCCACCAGACCGTAGGTCTCGCCGGGGTAGATTTCAAAACTGACATCGTCCACCGCCTTGACCGTGAAATTCTTATTGACGCGGAAATACTGCTTCAGCCCTTCGACCTTCAGCAGCGGGGTCGTGCTCTGTGCTGCCATTTATTCCGCCTCCTCGATCTTTTTTGCTTCTGCTTTCATGCGGGCAATGCGCTCCTTGAGCTCCAGCGGCATCTCCACCTTGGGGGCCCGGGGGTCCAGCAGCCATGTTGCCGCATAGTGGGTATCGCTGATCTTGAACATAGGCGGGTCGATCTCGTCGTCGATGTTCAGCGCAAAGCGGTTGCGGGGTGCAAAGGCATCGCCGGGCTTCTCGTGCAGCAGATTCGGCGGCGAGCCGGGAATGGTATACAGACGGTCGTCGGCGGTGTCAAGGTCGGGCATGGCCGACAGCAGGCCCCATGTATAGGGGTGCTTGGGGTCGTAGAAGATCTCGTCGATGGTGCCGGTCTCCACGATCTTGCCGGCGTACATCACGTCCACATAGTCTGCCACCTTTGCCACAACGCCAAGGTCGTGGGTGATGTAGATGACCGAGATGCCGCGCTCCTTCTGGATGCGGCGGATCAGCTCCAGAATTTTGGCCTGAATGGTCACATCCAGCGCGGTGGTGGGCTCGTCGCAGATGAGCAGATCGGGGTCGCAGGAGAGCGCAATGGCAATGACCACGCGCTGGCGCATACCGCCGGACAGCTGGTGCGGGTAGTTTTTCATCCGCTTTTCCGCATCGGTGATACCCACCTCTTCCAGAAGTTCCAGCGCCTTTTTGTAGGCTTCCGCCTTGGGCATTTTGAAGTGCCAGAGCATGCCTTCCATGATCTGCTTGCCGATGGTCATGGTGGGGTCAAGGCTGGTCATGGGGTCTTGGAACACCATGGCGATGCGCTTGCCGTTGATATGGCGGCGGATCCACTTTTTGTCCTTTTGCAGCAGGTCCACGGTCTCCGGGCTGCCGTCGGCGTGGTGGTAGCTGAACCGGATGCTGCCGCTGTTCACGGTGGCATTCTTGGCCAGAATGCCCATGGCGGCTTTCATGGTGACGGACTTGCCGGAACCGGACTCGCCCACCAGCGCGACCGTCTCGCCCTTGTACAGGTCGATGTTCACGCCGCGGATGGCGTGAACCGGGCCTGCGGTGGTCTTAAAGGTGATATCAAGGTCTCGCACCGACAAGACCTGTTCTTTTTTGGTTTCAGGCATGGGGTGTTCCTCCTTACATACTCTTCATCTTGGGGTCCAGCGCCTCGCGCAGGCCGTCCGCCACGAGGTTGAAGCTGAGCATCAGCAGGCTCATGACCACAATGGGCGGGATGATCTGGTAGGGGTGGGTGGTGAAGCTGTTGTACAGCTCACTGATCAGAGAACCCAACGAGCACTGCGGCACCGGGATGCCCAGACCCACAAAGGAGAGGAACGCCTCGGTGAAGATAGCAGTCGGGATGCTGAACATGACCTGCGTGATGATGGGTCCGATGATGTTGGGCAGCACTTCTTTAAAGATAATGAAGAAGCTGCCTGCACCCAGCGTGCGGGACGCCAGAACGAACTCCTGATCCTTCAGCTTGAGCATCTCGGCGCGGGCGATGCGGCTCATGCCCACCCACTCGGTCAGCATCAGGGCAAAGATGATGGTCACCATGCCGGGCTGCAACACCAGCAGCAGCGTGACGATGACCAGACGCGGGATGCCGTTGGCCACTTCCAGAAAGCGCTGCATCACCATATCCACCCTGCCGCCAAAGTAGCCGGAGATCAGGCCGTAGCTCATGCCGATGAGCATATCAATGATGGCCGCTGCCACTGCAATGATCAGCGAGACGCGGGCGCCTTCCCATGTGCGGGTCCAGATGTCGCGGCCGTACAGGTCGCTGCCGAACCAGTAGTAGACATCCAGCTTGTCTTTTTCCTGATAAGCGTTGGTCACCTTGGTGCCGGTGGTGGTGCTCATCTTCTCGCTGCCGTCCAGAATGCCGAACTGCTCAATGCCCGGCACGCGGGGTGCAAAGTTTTTCTGGCTCAGATCCTGCCCGGAGTAGGTGTAGCTGTTCATGCCCGGGCCAAAAACGGCCAGCAGCACGATGACCACAATGAGGACAAGACCCAGCACGGCGCTCTTTTTATTGAAAAAGCGGATGAGCGCTTCCTTCCAGAAGTTCTGCGCCGCAAAGTTGGTATCCACGCTGATCTCGTCCTCGTTGTGCTTGAGGGCAAAATCCTTTTCCGCAAAGGTGTGCTCCGTGTACATTGCATCCACGGCGCTGACAATGGCATCGGCGGTGGATTCGCCGCCCAGCCGGATCGCTTTTTCTGCCATTTAGTCGTCCCCCTTTGCCAAACGAATGCGCGGGTCGATGATGCCGTACAGCAGGTCAACGACCAGCATGATGCCAATGTACATGGCGCTGTAAATAAAGCTCAGACCAATGACCACGTTGTAATCGTTGGACTGGATGGCCGTCACCAGCAGGCTGCCCACGCCGGGGATGGCAAAGATCTTTTCCACCACCAGCGAGCCGGTCATCAGGTCCACGATCAGCGGTGCCAGCACCGTGATGATGGGGATCAGGGCGTTGCGCAGCGCATGGCGGAAGATCAGCGCCGGACCGGAGATTCCCTTGCTCTCGGCCAGCAGCATATAATCGGAATCCAGCACCTCGATCATCTCACTACGGGTAAAGCGGGCGATGGACGCCATGGTGAACATGGAAAGCGAGATGCTGGGCAGCACGCTGGAGCCAAAGATATCCTTGGCGGAAAACAGCATGGGGAACCAGCAGAATTTGAAGCCGAAGGTGTAGCTCAGCGCCAGCGCGAACACATAGGACGGCACCGATACGCCGATGACCGAAATGATGGTGGCGATGGAGTCCACCACAGTATCCCGCTTCAAAGCGGCAAGGATGCCCAGCACCAGACCTACGATGGCACCCAGCGTGACCGCCATGCCGCCCACCTGAATGGAGATGGGCAGACGGGACTGGATGAGCTGGGAGATGGGCGTATTTTTGGAGATATTGTAGCTGACACCCAGATCGCCCCGGAGCATATTGCCCACATAGCGGAAGAACTGGATATAGATAGGCTGGTCAAGGCCGTACTTTGCATACAGGGCTGCACGCATATCCGGCGTCAGCTTTTCATCATTGAAGGGCGAACCGGGCATCAGCTGCATCAGGATGAACAGCACCAGCAAAATTGCCAGCAGCGTAAACAGCGAGGTCAGGATTCGCTTGAGCGTATATTTTTTCACGTCGGGTGGACCCCCTTTTTCCTTCCGGGATCTCGCGGTCAGTCGTTCCTCTGCCGCGGACAGGCGCAATGCCAAAAAGACGCACAGCGGCTCTTTGCGGGCCACTGTGCGGCCTTGTTCAGTGTGCTTTCAGTTTTACTCGCTCTTAACGGCGTTCTTGTACACGCGGTTCAGTGCCACAGGGTGGAACTCTACGCCGGTAACGGCAGAGGAGACCATCTCGGCATTGCACTGGCCGTACAGGGGGAAGATGGCCGCCTGCTCCAGAACGATCCGCTCTGCCTCGTACAGGGCAGCCCAGCGGCCCTCGGGGTCGGTGCACAGATCGCCGGTGGTGCACTCGTCAATGATGGCATCGTAGTCGGCATCGCTCCACAGACCGTAGTTGTTGGAGTTGCCGGTCACCCACATACCCAGATAGGTCATGGGGTCGGCATAGTCGGGGCCCCAGCGGGTCAGGCCGATCTCAAAGTTGCCGTCCTGCATATCCTGCACGCGCTGCTTCTTGGGCTCCACGGTCAGGTTCAGGGTAAAGCCTGCCAGCGTGGTCTCCAGCTGCTCCTTGACGACCTGCGCCACCTTCTGGGGTGCATCGTCGGCATCCACCACCATATCGAAGGTGAAGGAATCCTTGCCCAGCTCGGTCTTGGCCTGCTCGTAGTATTCCTTGGCCTTGTCGGCATCATAAGCGCAGAACTCTGCAAACTTGGTCTGGTCGGCGCTGAAATCGCTGCCGTCGGGGCCAGTGGCAAACTGCGGCGGAACGGCGGTGTAGCAGGGTGCAGAGCCGTCCTTCAGCACGTCTCCGGTAATGGCGTCACGATCCAGTGCAAAGGTGATAGCCTTGCGCAGGTTCTCGTTGGCCAGCTCCGGCACACCGCCGATGTTGGGGCTGATGTACCACAGGTAACCGGCACCCACGCTGGTAAACTCAGGGTCATCCTTGACCTGATCCACCTGCTCGCCGTTCAGCAGAGTTATGTCCAGAGCACCGGTCTGGTAGCTCATCAGTGCCTGCTGGCTGTCCTTGATGACCTGATAGGCCAGACTGTCCAGAGCGATCTTGTCAGCATCGTAGTAATCGGGGTTCTTTTCCAGCGTAAAGGCCGTTGCGGCGGGCTGGTAGTCGGTCAGCTTGAAGGCACCGTTGGACAGCACCGTGTCGGGGCTGGTGCCAAAGGTGTCCTTGCAGGTGTTGTAGAACGCCTCGTTGACCGGATAGAAGGTGGGGAAGTACATCAGGCTCAGGAAGTAGCTGACGGGAACGTTCAGCTGGACTTCCAGCGTCTTATCGTCCACGGCAGTCACGCCCAGATCGGTGACGGGCTTTTCGCCTGCAATGATCTCGGCAGCGTTGACCACCTGACCGATGTCAGAAAGCATATAGGAATACTCGGAAGCGGTGGCGGGATCCACAGCGCGCTGCCAGCCGAACACGAAGTCGGCAGCGGTAACAGCTTCGCCGTTGGACCACTTGGCGTCGCGCAGGTGGAAGGTGTAGGTCTTGCCGTCCTCGCTGATGTCGTAGGTCTCTGCAATGGCGGGAACTGCTGCGCCGTCTGCATCCATCTGCATCAGACCGTCGGTGTAGCCTGCAATGACCTCAAAGGAGGTGCCGTCGGTGGCTACCTGCGGGTCCAGCGACTGGACCTCGGTCTCCAGCATGATGTTCAGGGTGCCGCCCTTTGCAGTGCCAGCCGCAGAGGAGGCAGTGCCGGAAGCGGAGGAAGCCGCCACCGAGCTGGAAGAGCCACCGCAGGCCGTCAGAGCCAGCGCTGCGGAGGCAACACCGGCAGCTGCCAGGAAGCTGCGGCGCGAAATACGACGATCGAATCTCATAGATGTTTCCCCTCTCTTTGCTGCTTTAGTTTTATACTCTGCTAAAGCATTGCGTTCTAAAAATACACAAGGGATGTCCGTTCCTCCTTCTGGAACTTTGCACGCCCTTGTGCTATGGCGGCATTATACTGCTCCTTTCTGAAAAAGAAAAGGGGTTTTGCAAAATTTGTCCGCGGGATGCGTCCATTTCTGCGGTTTTGCTAACATAACGCCCAAAAAATCCCCCGATTTTTGTACAATTTCATTTCATGAATGCATTTCACTTTTAAACGAATCCACTTGAAAAATCGTGCTTTTTCGGCTTTTTATCTCGCTATTTAGCGATTTTTCTTTATTTTATGAATATAATTGTGCGCTTTTCTTTTTAATGTTAAGCGTGGAGAAAATCTAAATTTTCATTTCGCTGTTGTCCTCGAGAGAAACACAACTTTGAAGCCAGGAAAGTCGGCTGCGGGGCAGACAAAAAGGAGCCGATGCAAAAAATGACGCGCACTCCGTCAAATAGACAATAAAAATAATATAAGATTTTATTCGCCGTTTCACCAAAGGAACGGCGAATTTTTTGTACAACCAGCCAGTTAAGCTACCCGATTCATGGCACTGACATGAGCCTGCATGGGAGTCCGGATGAACAGTCTGTGCTGGTAACGGCGGTTGTTGTAGTAGTCAATATAGTTTTCAATCGTGGAAATGAGCTGTTCTCGGCTTGTAAAAGTATGCCCATAATGGCACTCACGCTTCAGGATTCCCCAGAAGCCTTCCATCGGGCCGTTGTCAATGCAGCGGCCAACACGGGACATACTCTGTGTCATCCCGGCATCCAGCAGTTTCTTGTGGAAGGTTCTGCTGGTGTACTGGAATCCACGGTCGCTGTGGAACAGCGGGTGTGCATTCGGATTTTCCAGAACAGCTTTATCAAGCGTGTCAAAAACCAGCTTGTTGTCATTTCGGTCACGAATAACATAGCTGACGATTCTCCGGTCACACAAATCGAGAATCGCACTCAGATAGAGCTTGTGGATAATTGGACCTTCATACCACTTGAACTCCGTTACATCTGTGCTGTTGCCTGCGGATAAGAGGACTTGAACAGGGCGGCTCTGCGGCCGTCAGGCAGCAGAGCAACCAACAGCCCGGTGGGCTGTTGGTTAGCCCGCGGTGGTCAACGGCAAGGAAAGTCTACCGGGAGAC
>Kenny_p2__coassemble_2547_pt1 | contig 9042 bp, 7 predicted proteins | sample Kenny_p2__metabat2_high_PE_034 | metagenome-assembled genome bin Kenny_p2 | reverse complement strand
CGTCACGGCTTCGCCGTGCCACCTCTCCCGAAAGGGAGAGGCTTTGGCAGGGGCGAAAAGTTTATGGGCTTACAAGTTCGCTTCTTCTAGGAGTTGACCTATAAGGACGAGAGTTACCCTCTTTGCCAAGGGCTCTCCCACTCGGGAGAGCTGTCGCCGCAGGCGACTGAGAGGGTTCATCCCGGAAGCACCCCTCTCCCCGCATCTATCCTACACACAAAAAACGGCCCGTGCGGATGCACGGGCCGTTTTTGCAAAGTTTCTTGAAAAAGCGGGGGGAGCGTTCTCTTTTCTGCTTACACCTGCGCCTGGGGAGCGGCGTTCTGCTGGGCGAGATACTCGGCGGCATCGTCGGGGATATCGTCCAGGTCGTCGCTGCCCACATCCACCTGCAGCGGCGGGCGCTTGAACAGCAGATCGTACAGGATCGGCACGATATACAGGGTCATCAGGGTAGCATAGCTCAAGCCGCAGATGATGACCAGTGCCATACCGCTCATGAGCTGGCTGGCCATATCGTTGCTGAACACCATTTGCAGCATCGCCAGCACGGTGGTCAGGGTGGTCATCAGGATGGGGCGCATACGGGTCTTACCGGTAGCCACCAAGGCGGCGTGACGCTCCAGCCCGCCAATACGCAGCTGGTTTGCATAGTCCACGAACACGATGCCGTTGTTGACCACGGTACCCATCAGCACGATGAAGCCCATCAGCGAGATCATGGTCAGCTGCTGGCCGGTGACCAGCAGACCCAGCAGGCCGCCGGTAAAGGCCAGCGGCACCGTAAACAGCACAATGAAGGGGGACAGCAGGCTCTGGAACTGCGCCACCATGACCAGGTAGACAAAAGGCAATGCCAGCGCCATCCACTGGACCATCTCCTGCACCATGTAGTTCACGGTATCGGACTCGCCGCCCAGGGAGAACCAGCAGCCCTCCGGCATATCGGCGCTGGCGGCATACTCGTCCAGCTTATCCTGCAGCAGACGGGACTGCACGGTGGTGTTATAGCCTTCCAGCGTATCGGCCTTTACCGAGATATACTGGGTCTGGTTCACGCTGGTAATGGCGTCCGGGGCAGTGCCGGTGGTCCAGGTAGCAATATCGGACAGTTTGCAGCTGCCCACCAGGGTAGTCATATCCGACTGCATCACGCTGGTGGCAAAGGTCATGTCCATCATGTTCTCTTTGGTCACCGGGTCCAGGTTATTGGTGATCTGGATATTCATCGAGGTACCATCCACCGTTACCGGGGTAGCGGCGGTGGTGCTGGTGGTCAGGCGCTGTGCGATCTGCTGGTAGACCTGGGCCACGGTCAGGCCATTGGCGCGCACCGCATCCCGGTCGATCTTCAGGTTGATGGTGGCATCGCCGCCGCCCAGACCGTTGGCTGCATTGGCAAAGCCCTCGGTGCTGTTTACCAGCTCCACCACCTTTTCCGACAGGGCAGAGATGGTCTCCGCATCCGGGCCGAACACCTGCACCTCCAGGCCGCTGGCCAGACCGCTGGTCAGCTCCTGCATACCGCTGATCTCCACCTCGGCGGTGCAGCTCTCCACACCGGCCAGGGCATCCACCATGCTCTGACGGGCGGTCTCGATCTCGGCGGGGTTCAGGCTCTCGTCCAGCAGCACGCTGATCTGGTAGCTGCCGTAGCTGTTGGCGCCGTCCAGCATCGAGGTGATCTGGCTGGGCAGGCCCAGCTGGCTGATATCAAAGCCCATGATGCTCTTATCCGTCACGATCGCAGCCTCACGGACGTTCTCCACCCCCATCACAGCTTCCAGCGCCTGGCCGGCTGCCTGGTAGGACTCCTCCTTGGTCAGGCCGTCCTGGGTGTGCAGGGTAATGGCTGCTTCGTTGCTGGTCATGGCGGGCAGCAGTTCCACGCCCATGGTCAGCACCTGCCAGCCGCAGAACACCAGCAGAGCCGTAGCCGCCACCAGGGGCAGCGCCTTATGCTTCAGCGCCCATTCCAGGCTCTTGGCATACTTATCCTGGATCTTATCAAACCAGGGCAGGGACTTAGGCTCTGCCTTTTTCAGCAGGGTAGAGGCAGAGGCGGGCACCACGGTCACAGCCACCAGCAAGGAAGCCATGAGGCAGTAGCCGATGCACAGGGACATGGGCAGCATCAGGTTCTTGACCAGCTGGCTGGAAAAGACCACCGGCAAAAAGACGCACACCGAGGTCAGGGTAGAGGCCACGATGGACATACCCACCTGTTTGGTGCCCTGCACCGCTGCACGGGCTGCCGGCACGCCGCGGCTGCGCAGGCGGTAGATATTCTCGATGACCACGATGGAGTTGTCCACCAGCATACCAATGCCCAGGGACAGGCCCGCCAGGGTCATCACGTTCAGGTCCATATTAGAGAAGTACATCAGCACCAGCGCAAACAGCACCGACAAGGGGATGCTGACGCCGACCACGATGGTGGGCTTGAGGTCCTTGAGGAAGATGGCCAGCACCAAAATGGCCAGCACTGCACCCAGCAGCATACTGCTGAGGATGCTCTTGATGATGATGGTGATATAGTTGCCCTGGTTGGACACCACCACCACATGCAGGCCGGGGTTCTGCTGCTCCAGCTTATCAAAGGCCGCCAGGCAGTTGCCGGACACCTGTCCGGCGCTGGAATTGGTGCTCTTATAGATCTTGACCACGGCGGCATTCTCGCCGTTCAGGCGGGTAAAGGTAGCGGCTGCGTTGTCGATGATCTCCACGTCCGCCACATCTGCCAGGCGCACGTCTCCAAAGCCATCCACCCGCAGCAGCAGCGCACCGGCGATATCCTCCACGCCGCTGTACTCCTGGCCCACCTTCAAAAGCCAGGACTGGCCGTCCTTATCGGCGATATAACCCGCCGGCATCGAGAAGTTCTGGGCATAGATCAGGGTAGACAGGGTCTCGATATCCAGCTGCTTGGACACATCGGCGCTGGACAGAGCCTTCTGTTTGGCTTCCTCATAATACTGCTGGGCTTCCATGAACTGCTCTTCGTACTCCCGCAGCATATTGGCCGCCTCGGTAAACGCAGTAAATGCATCCAGCTGCTGCTGAGAGAACTGCCCCAGCGCTGTGGAGAAGCCGCCCATCAGCTCCGGCACATTGTCCATGGCCTTGATGGTGTCTTCCAGCGTTTTATAGATAATATCCAGGCTCTTCTGCACTTCCAGGCTGTCTGCCAGATCCGAAACGTTGCCGCCCTGGCCGCCGCCCTCCGCATTCAGGCGGGTCTGCAGGTTTTGCAGTGCGGTGGTGAGCTTATCGGTGATGGAGCGCAGCTCTGCCACGATCTCGATGAGGGAGTCGATGTCCCGCATACCGGTCTCGTTGAACTTATCCATCACATGCTGCAGCCCCTGGCTCACTTCCACCAGAGCCTGCTGGATCTCCGGCTCATTGACGATGGAGATCAGCTGGTTGATGCTCTGCAACAGCGCCTGGGCCTGGGCACGCACCGTCTCCACGGCCTTGCCCACCTCGTCCGACATCTGTTCCATCACCTGGGAGGAGACGTTGGCGCCAAAGTTCTTTTTCTGCTTATTGTACTCCGCACGGCCAGCCTCCAGCTGTGCCTGGGCTGCGTCCAGCTGGGCCTTGCCCTCGGCCAGGCGGACGTTGACCACCTCCAGCACACGGGCATTGATCTCATCAATCTTTTTCTGGTTCAGCTCCACCTGCACCATCTGGTCCACAAGACCGGTGGAGGACACGCTGGACACACCGTCCGCCCGCTGCAGGGTGGGCACCAGGGTATCCGACACATAGTCGGACAGCTCGTACAGGTCCGCCCCTTCCTGGCTGACAGCCGCCGTCATAAAGGCATTCATGTTCAGGCTGTACTCGATGATGGAGGGGGTCATGCAGCTTTCCGGCAGGCCGGAAGCCAGCTGGTCGATCTTGTTGGAGACCTTGACCAGGGCGCTGTTCATATCCGTCGTTTCTTCAAACCTCATCAAAAGCAGGCTGAAGTTTTCCGACGATGTAGCGGTGACCTGCTCCACGCCGGTGATGTTGCCCAGGCCGTTCTCCATCACGTCCGAGACTTCGCTCTCGACACGCTCCGGGCTGGCGCCGGGGTACACCGTCACCACCATCAGGTACGGGGTGTTCACATTGGGCAGCAGGTTGGTCTGCATACCGGTCACTGAGACAAAGCCCAGCATGATGACCATGATCACGGCCACCAATACCGTAAATGGCCGTTTGACACTGAATTTTTCCATGTTCTCCTACCGTTTCCACTCCTGCGCATTGCGCGGGTATATGTCCTAACATTCCTATTATACACAGGGTACGGGGGGTTGCAAGGGGCATGGCAAGAATATTTGCCTTTTTTTCACCGCAGACAGCCGATTTGCACCCGCCCTTCCCCAAAACCCGGCGTTCAGTGGAAACACGTCCCAGCAAGGGCCAGAATTGCAGCCGCGCCGTTCCTTTGCCAAACCTTTGCTGCCCGGGCGGGCGCCCCGGCCCCTTTTTTCAAGCATAGAAAACCGCCGGGATTTATGGTATACTAACCCTGTATCGAAAACTCTGCGCCGGCAAAGCGGCGCTTTTTGAAAAAAGATCGAGGAATACCATGAAGCAAGTGATCTCAGTCCGTTTCAAGGACAACGGAAAAAGCTATTATTTTGACCCCGCCGGGGCTGACCTGGCAAAAGGGGACTATGTGATCGTGGAGACCGCCCGCGGCGTGGAGTGCGGCGAGGTGGTCTCGCCGGTGCGCCAGCTGCCGGAATCCGCCCTGCCCAAGGCCCTGAAACCCATCACCCGGGTGGCAGACAGCGTGGATGTGCGCCGGATGCGCCAGAACCGGGAGGATGAAAAGCGGGCCTACCACACCTGCCAGGAGTGCATCGCCCGCCACGGCCTGGACATGAAGCTGGTGGATGCAGAGTATACCCTGGACCGCTCCAAGATCATGTTCTACTTTACCGCCGACGGCCGGGTAGACTTCCGGGAGCTGGTCAAGGACCTGGCGGGCATCTTCCACACCCGCATCGAGCTGCGTCAGATCGGCGTGCGGGACGAGAGCAAGATGATCGGCGGCCTGGGCATCTGCGGACAACCCTTCTGCTGCAGCCGCTTTTTGAAGGACTTCCAGCCCGTCTCCATCAAGATGGCCAAGGAGCAGAACCTCTCTTTGAACCCCACCAAGATCAGCGGCGCCTGCGGGCGGCTGATGTGCTGCCTGGCCTATGAGGAGAGCGCCTACGAGTACCTGAACAGCATCATGCCCATGGTGGGCAGCACCGTGCGCACCCCGGACGGCCTGGGCACCGTGCTGGAGGTGAACCCGGTATCCGGCTACCTGCGGGTGCGCTGCGGGGCCGAGGCCCTGGCCCCCCGCTACTATAAGGTAGGCGTGTGTGAGTATGTCTGCGGCGGCAAGCGCGCCCCCCGCCGCCCCGACCCGGAGGACGATTACTCCGGCGTGCGCAACCCCGCCCCGGTGGTGGCCGCAGCCGACCCCGCAGAAAAGAAGAAACGCTGAGTCTTTGGCTCACTCGACCAAATCCGCCCCAAAAACTTTGTGCAGGTTGCTAAAATCCCAAAAAATTTTTTCCATTCAGGATAGTTAGTCTTGCCTTTTGGGGCCGATTTTGCTAAAATCCAAGTTAGGAGCAACTTCCTAGAGGGCATCGCTTGCAGCCGTGCCAAAGCAGACCTCTTTCATCATTTCAGGGCACGGAGTTAAAAGGAGAGTCTTATTATGGCACACAAGGTTACTGACGCATGTGTTGGCTGCGGCGCTTGCGAGGGCGCTTGCCCGGTTGGCGCTGTCGCCGTTGAGAACGGCGTGGCTGTTGTGAACGCAGATACCTGCATCGACTGCGGCGCTTGCGAGGGTGCTTGCCCCACCGGCGCTATCGTTGCTGAGTAATCAGACGGCGTAAGGCTGAAAAGCCAAAAAGCACATAAGTCAAGGCGGCGGGAGTTTCCTCACCATGGGGGGCCCGCCGCTTTTCTTCTGCCAAAGTTTTGGGTCTTGCACCCGGTTTTTTTGTTACAGGAAAGACGCTGGAGATATGGAACATTCCACCGAGATTTTGTATAATAGGACTGCGGTCTATTGCTCTGCCGAGCATCGCTTTGGGTCAGACGCACTGCTTTTGTCCCGGTTCTGCGCCCCCAAACGGGCCGAAGCCGCCGTGGACTTGTGCTCCGGCTGCGGCATCGTGGCACTGGCCTGGCACGACGCCGGGCACCGCGGCCCGTGTGCCGCCGTGGAGCTGCAGCCCCCGGCCAGCGCCCTGCTGCAGGCAGCGGTGGCCGACCAGGACATCCGGCATATCCAGCCGGTCTGCGCCGACCTGCGCACCTTTGCCCAGCAGCCGGGCCAGTGGGACGTATGCGCCTGCAACCCGCCCTATTTTACCCAGGGCCCTGCCGCCGACAGCCCCGCCCGGGCCTTGGCCCGGCACGAGGAGAGCTGTGGGCTGGAGGATGTGTGCAGCTGCGGGTTCCGGCTGCTGCGGGACGGGGGCAAGCTGGCTTTGTGCCACCGGCCGGAGCGTCTGGCCGAGGTGCTGGCCGCTTTGCGGGCGGCACGGCTGGAGCCTAAGCGCCTGGCCTTTGTAAAAAACACCCCCGACGGCGCGCCCTGGCTCTTTTTGGTGGAAGCCCAGAAGAACCGCCGCACCGGCCTGCGGGTGGAGCCGGACGTATTGATCTGCAGCGGGGCTGCCCGCTATGGCCGGTAAAAACAAAAGAAGGATAGAACAGGAGGGGCTTTTCATGGCCGGAACTCTCTACCTGGTTGCCACCCCCATCGGCAACCTGGACGATATGCCGCCCCGGGTGGCGGCCACCTTTGGGGCAGTGGATTTTATTGCGGCGGAGGACACCCGTGTCACCCTGCGGCTTTTGAACCACCTGGGCTTGAAAAAGCCCTTGGTCAGCTACTACGAACACGCCCTGCAAAAGGGCGAAGGCATCCTGCGCCGGATCGAGGCGGGGGAGAGCTGCGCTCTGTGCTCGGATGCCGGTATGCCCTGCATCTCGGACCCCGGCGAGGTCATCGTCCGGGACGCATTGGAGCGGGGCATCCCGGTGGTGCCGGTGCCCGGGGCCAGCGCCTGCGTCACTGCGCTGGCCGTCTCCGGACAGGACACCAGCCGCTGGGTCTTTGAGGGTTTTCTGCCCGTGGAGCGCCGCCAGAAAAAAGAACGCCTGGCCGAATTGCTGACCGAGCGGCGGACCATGATCTTTTACGAGGCGCCCCACAAGCTGCGCACCACCCTGGCGGACCTTTCTGCCGCCTTTGGGCCGGAGCGCAGCATCACCCTTTGCCGGGAGCTGACCAAGCTCCATGAGGAGATCTGCAAGACCACCCTGGCCGATGCCATTGCCCGGTACCAGGCCCAGGACCCCCGCGGGGAGTATGTGCTGGTGGTGGCGGGCGCCCCCGCTGCCGCAGACCCCGCCCAGGAAATGACCCTGGAGCAGGCGGCCCGCCATGCCCTGGAGCTGGTGGAAAGCGGCTTTGGGCCCACCGCCGCAGCCAAGGCTGCCGCCAAGGACACCCATTTTTCCAAAAGCGAAGTTTATAAAGAACTGCTGCTGTTGCAGCAGGAGCAGCAGGGGTGACATTGCGGACGTCCCTTGCCCACACACTGCCCGCCCTGCGGGCCGATCCGGAATTGCTTATGTTTGCCAAAATACTGCCGGCGCGGCTGCGCTGGCCCTGCGAAAAGCTTTTTGATACCACCATTTTGACCAATCTCTCCAAAATGGTGGAAGTGCCCGTATCTCTACAAGGAGGAACATCTTCTGTGACAAAACTTCTGATCCTGAGCGACAGCCACAACAGTCCCGACGTGGTGCAGCGCATCCTGCGGGACGAGACCGACGTGGACGCTTTGATCTTTTTGGGAGATGGCCTGCGTGATCTGGAGCAGGGCCTTACCCAGCACCCCCGGCTGCGGACCTATGCTGTGGCCGGCAACTGCGATTACGGCGCGCTGGAGCCGCTGGACGGCCTGGCCGCTTTTGATAAGACCGTGGTTTTTTATACCCACGGGCATATGTACGGGGTAAAGTACGATCTTGACACCCTGGCCCAGGCCGCAGCCGCCCGGGGGGCGGAGGTGGCGCTGTTCGGCCACACCCATATCCCCCTGGCCGAGCAGCGGGGCGGGGTGTTCCTGTTCAACCCCGGCTCCTGCGGCCGGTGCTATACCGGGCCGGACACCTACGGTATTCTTACACTGGACGATGGCAAGGTCATCGCCCATGCACATAAGGAGGTCCCCCAGAAGTGAGCATCAACGAGGTGCGCTGGCTGGACAGCTGCCCCAGCACCAACGCCTATGTAAAGGAACATTTTGAGGAGTTCGGGCCGGTGGGTGCGGTGTATACCACCAACCAGACCGCCGGACGGGGGCGGCTGGGACGCAGCTGGGAAAACGCCGCCGGGCAGGCGCTGTACTACACCGCCGCCATCCGGGAGCCGCTGGCTCAGCCCGCCACCCTGCCGCTGCTGGCCAGCCTGGCGGTGCGCCGTCAGCTGTTTTTGCGCTACGGCGTCCAGTGCCAGATCAAGTGGCCCAACGACCTTTTGCTGGGCGGCAAAAAACTGGCCGGCATCCTGTGCGAGATGGTCAGCTACGGCTACGAGAACCAGGGCCGGGGCCTGCTGTGCGGCATCGGCATCAACCTGGCCCAGCCCCAGTCCTATTTTGATGCGGCAGGCCTGCCCCACGCCACCTCGCTGGCATTGCAGGGGGTGCAGGTAGACCTGGACGCTGACCCGGAAGTGCTGGCAGAAGGGTTGACGGATTTTGGCTTTGACCGGAACCTGTACCAGTTTGCCCGGGACGGGTTTGCCCCCTTTTTGGAGGAATACAAAGCCGCCTGTGTGAACCTGGGCCGGGAGGTGACCTTCGACCTGCCCGGCGGCGGCGAGGGCCGCGGCATCGCCCAGGACATCGACTCCGAGGGGCGGCTGGTGGTATGTACGCCGGAAGGCACCCGCCTGGTGTTTACCGGGGAGGTCTCGGTGCGGGGCATCTACGGCCAGCTGTAAGGCCG
>Kenny_p2__coassemble_2422_pt1 | contig 9504 bp, 10 predicted proteins | sample Kenny_p2__metabat2_high_PE_034 | metagenome-assembled genome bin Kenny_p2 | reverse complement strand
ATGGAACTTCTCACCCACATCATTTTTGTACTCAACCTGCTGAAAACCCTGCTCAACCATTTCTTCTGAGGGGAGGTGTCACCCTTTGGAAACCGTACTCAAAGCGATCGCAGACTGGATCAAGGGCATCCTGACCGCTGGGATCATGAACAACCTCTCCGGCCTGTTCGACGCCGTCAATCAGCAGGTCGGGGACATCGCCCAGCAGGTCGGGACCCGGCCCTCCAGTTTTGAGCCTCGGGTCTTTGCGATGATCGAAGCGCTGTCCAACAACGTCATCCTGCCCATTGCCGGGGTGTTTTTGACCCTGGTGGCCTGCTATGAACTGGTGCAGATGATCACCGAGCACAACAATCTGGCGCAGTTTGAGCCTGCCCTGATCATGCGCTGGATCTTCAAGACCGCGGCATCGGTCTGGCTGGTCAGCAATACCTTTGACATCGTAATGGCCGTGTTCGACCTGGCGCAGCACATCGTTGCAGAGTCCAGCGGCATCATTGCAGGCAACACCCATGTAAACGACGTGGGGCTCTCGATGCTGGAAGCCAGCATGATGAACATGGAGGTCGGACCGCTGTTCGGCCTGTTTTTGCAGAGCTTCTTCATCGGCATCACCATGCGCATCCTGTCCATCGTGATCTTCGTCATTGTATACGGCAGAATGGTGGAGATCTATATGGCCGTCAGCCTGGCGCCGGTGCCCATGTCCACCTTTGGCAGCCGGGAGCAGAGCCAGATCGGCCAGAACTACCTGCGCGGCCTGCTAGCCCTGGGGCTTCAGGGGTTTCTGATCCTGATCTGTGTAGCCATCTATGCGGTGCTGATCCAGAATGTAGCGATCTCCGGAGATGCCATCGGCTCCATCTGGAGCATCGTGGGGTACACGGTGCTGCTGTGCTTTACCCTGTTCAAGACCAGCGCCGTAGCCCGCAGCATCCTGAACGCACATTGAAAGGAGGGCGATCCTTTGGCCGCCTATATCTCGGTCCCCCGGGACCTGACCCGGGTCAAGTCCAAAGTATTCTTCAACCTGACCAAACGGCAGCTTGTCTGCTTTGGCGCAGCGGTGCTCATCGGAGTGCCGCTTTTTTATTTGCTCCGGTTTTATGGCGGCAACACCGCCGCCACCCTGGGCATGATGGCGGTGATGCTGCCGCTGTTCTTCCTGGCCTTATACGAGCAAAACGGCCAGCCGCTGGAAAAGCTGCTGGCCCACTATTTCCGGGCGCAGTTTTTCCGCCCGAAGATCCGGCCCTACCGGACCAACAACGCCTATGCGCTGCTCATGAAAGGAGGCGTGACCCTTGATCCCGTTTTGGAAAAAGAACGATAAGAACATCGAACCGCCGTCTGCGCCGACACACAGGAAAAAAGTAAAACCGGCTGTCCCCCGCACGGCGCAGCAGTCCATCCCGTTCCAGCGGATGTTTGAGGACGGCACCTGCCGGGTCCGCTCCGGGTACTACACCCGCACCATCCAGTTCCAGGACATCAACTATCAGCTGGCCCAGCAGGAGGACAAGACCGCTATCTTTGAGGAATGGTGCAGCTTTTTGAATTTCTTTGACAGCAGCATCCGCTTTGAGCTGTCCTTCATGGATCTGTCCACCGACACCGAAAGCTTTGAGCGGAGCATCTGCATCCCCTTTCAGCGGGACGGCTTTGACGATGTCCGGGCCGAGTACAGCCAGATGCTGCGCCAGCAGCTGGCCAAGGGCAACAATGGTTTGACCAAGACTAAATTCCTCACCTTTGGCATCCACGGGGACAGTATGCGCCAGGTAAAGCCCCGGCTGGAGCATATCCAGAACGACCTGCTCAACAACTTCCACCGGCTGGGTGTGCTGGCTCAGCCCCTGAATGGGGCACAGCGGCTCAAGCTGATGCACGATATGTTCCACATGGACGGCCCCAGCCGGTTCTGCTTTGACTGGAAAGACCTTGCCCCCAGCGGCCTGACCGTAAAGGATGCCATTGCGCCCACGGCCTTTGCCTTCAAGACCAGCCGCACCTTTCAGATGGGAGGCATCTTTGGTGCGGTCAGCTTTTTGTCCATCACGGCATCCGACCTGAGCGACCAGCTGCTGAAGGATCTTCTGGACATGGATTCCAGCCAGATCGTCACCATGCACATCCAGTCGGTGGACCAGAACAAAGCCATCAAGACGGTCAAGCGCACGATCACGGAACTGGACCGCAGCAAGATCGAGGAGCAGAAAAAGGCCATCCGGGCCGGGTACGACATGGACATCCTCCCCTCAGACCTTGCCACCTATGGCCGGGACGCAAAGGCCCTTTTGAAGGAGTTGCAGAGCCAGAACGAGCGGATGTTCCTGGTCACCTTTCTGGTACTGAACACCGGACGCACCGAGCAGGAGCTGGAGAACAATGTGTTCCAGGCCAGCTCCATTGCGCAGAAGCACAACTGCAGCCTCTGCCGGCTGGACTACCAACAGGAACAGGGTCTGATGTCCAGCCTGCCGCTGGCAGACAACCAGATCGAGATCCAGCGCGGTCTGACCACCAGCAGTACGGCGATCTTCATCCCCTTTACCACCCAGGAGCTGTACCAGTCCGGAAAAGAAAGCCTGTACTATGGTCTGAATTCCCTCTCCCAAAACCTGATCATGGTGGACCGGAAGAAACTGAAAAACCCCAACGGGCTGATCCTCGGCACCCCTGGTTCCGGCAAATCTTTCAGCGCAAAACGGGAGATCACCAACGCCTTTCTTGTAACAGAGGATGATATCATCATCTGCGATCCTGAGGCCGAGTATGCGCCGCTGGTGCAGCGGCTGAAAGGCCAGGTCATCAAGATCAGCCCCAACAGCACCCAGTTCATAAACCCGATGGACATCAACAGCAATTACAGCGAGGAAGAGAATCCCCTGGCTCTGAAAGCCGACTTCATCCTCTCTCTGTGTGAGCTGGTGGTGGGCGGCAAGGAGGGCTTACTGCCCGTAGAAAAGACGGTCATCGACCGCTGTGTGCATCTGATCTACCGCCGCTATTTTGCAGACCCCCGCCCGGAAAATATGCCCCTGCTGGAGGACTTATACGAGGCCCTGCTCCAGCAGGAGGAAAAAGAGGCCCATCACGTTGCCACCGCCCTGGAGATCTACGTCAAGGGCAGTCTGAACCTGTTCAACCACCGCACCAACGTGGATGTGAACAACCGCATCGTCTGCTACGACATCAAGGAGCTGGGCAAGCAGATGAAAAAGATCGGGATGCTGGTGGTGCAGGACCAGGTCTGGGGCCGGGTAACGGCCAACCGCAGTGCAGGCCGTTCCACCCGGTATTATGTGGACGAATTCCACCTGCTCCTGAAAGAGGAGCAGACCGCCGCTTACTCGGTGGAGATCTGGAAGCGGTTCCGCAAGTGGGGCGGCATCCCCACAGGACTGACCCAGAACGTGAAAGACCTGCTTTCCTCCCGGGAGGTGGAGAACATCTTTGAGAACTCCGACTTCGTGTATATGCTGAACCAGGCCGCCGGAGACCGGCAGATCCTTGCAAAGCAGCTGAACATCTCACCCCACCAGCTCTCCTACGTCACCCACTCCGGCGAGGGCGAGGGGCTTTTGTTTTTCGGGAATGTGATCCTGCCCTTTGTGGACCGCTTCCCCCAGGAGCTGGAACTCTACCGCATCATGACCACGAAACTGGGTGAAGTATCGGAAGGCGGGCAGAAATGAGTGACCCGAAGCTGAAATTCAAAGAGGAAACGCCCCGCAGCAAGACCCGTTCCCCGCCGAAAAAGTCCATGGCAGAACAGGCGGTCCCCAAAAAGAAAAAGCTGAAACTGGACGCAGACAAAGCCGCTGAAAAAGCGCAGCATCTGCGGTTCGGCAAAGCCGACCTGACCGTGGAGGAATCGCGGCATCTGAGCAAGGCGCAGAAGCGGGAGATGTACGCCGCCGCCCTGGCCCAGGCTGCCGTCCATCGAGAGGCGGACCGGTACGAGGAGGACAATGTCGGGGTACAGGCGCTGAACGAAGGGAGCAAAACGGCCGAGCGTCTCCCCGCTCTTGGCAAAAGCCGCTATGCGCAAAAGCTGAAAAAGCAGAAGAAACTGCAAAAGCCCGTGCAACGTCCCGAAAGGAACGCAGGGGAAGAACCACCGCAGCACGACACCGGCTCCCATCCCCTCTCCCGGACAAAACAGCGCAGGAGGAACCAGCACCGGGCACAAGCCGCCGCCCAAGCCGGGAAACAGACGGCCAGGGCCGTGCAGTCCGCCGGAGTGGCGGAGAAGGTCAAAACTCTAACGGCCAGCGCTGCGCAAGGGAGTACCGCCCTGATAAAAAGCAACGCCCACCTGTTTGTAGCTCTGGGGGTGCTGGCGGTATTGCTGCTTTTGCTGCTGTCCGGCTTTTCCTCCTGCGGGGTGCTTTTTTCCGGCGGGACCCAGGTATCCGGGCAGGTGTTCTACACCGCTGAGGACGAGGACATCCGGGGCGCAGAGCAGGACTACAAAGAGCTGGAACGGAAATTGCAGCAGAAGATCGCCCGCACGCCCCTGGACAACCCCGGATACCACGAATACCAGTACCATCTGGACCCCATCCAGCACGACCCCTGGCAGCTGACCTCTTTTTTGACCACCCTGTATGACGATTATACCCGGTCGGAAGTACAGGCAAAGCTGCAGGAGGTTTTCAAAAAGCAGTACAAGCGGACCACATGGGTGGAGGTGCAGATCCGGTACAAGACCGTCTGGATGGTGGACCCCATCACCATGATCCCCTACCCGGTGCAGATCCCCTACGAGTACCGCATCTTCCACACAAAGCTGGAAAACAAGGGGCTGGAAACGGTCATCCGGGGCGAGCTGAACGAGGACCAATGGAAGCGGTACAAGATCTTTCAGGACACCTTGGGCGGCAGGCCCTACCTGTTCAATGGCGGGTTGCCGCCGGGTGGTTCGGATAGCTCCGGGGAAGCGGGCATCGACTACCAGGTGCCGGCAGAAGCCCTGACCGACAGCGAATTTGCCGCCATCTACAAGGAAGCCCAAAAGTATGTGGGCACCCCCTATGTCTGGGGCGGCTCCACACCGAAGACCGGGTTCGATTGTTCCGGCTATGTCTGCTGGGTCTACAACCAGAACGGCTACAACGTGGGACGCACCACCGCCGAAGGGCTATGGCAAAAAAGCCAGCATATCCGCGAAGCGGAAGCGAAGCCCGGTGACCTGGTTTTCTTTGAGGGGACCTATGATACTCCCGGGAAAAGCCATGTGGGGATCTACCTCGGCAATGGCATGATGGTCAGCGCCGGAGACCCCATCAAGTATGCAAACATCCACTCGTCCTACTGGCAGAAGCATCTGGCCGGGTTTGGACGGCTTTCTAAATGAAACGGAGGATCTCATGAGCGAAAAACTCGAGAAGCTGCGGACCGACCTGGCCAAAGCCAAGGACCGGCGCATCCAGCTGAACAACCGCATCGAGCTGCTGGAACGCCGCATCGCAGAGGCCGAAAAGGTGGAGGTCAGCGAGATGGTGCGCAGCGCCAACCTCACCCCGGAGCAGCTGGCCGCCCTGCTGCGGCAGTCGGCAAACTCCACCCCCTCCCCGGCTGCACTGGCCGCTGTGGGGGCCACATTTAAGATGGAGGATGCAGATGAAGTTTAAGAGATTTGGCGCACTATTGGCATCATCCGTGCTGTGCATCGGTATGGCGTTCCCCGCCTTTGCTTATGGGGGCGAGAGTATCCCCCAGCCCGAGGAAACCGAACCCCCGGTGATGGTTTTGGAGGAAGAAACCGGCCCTCTGACCCCGGATGGCAACCTGACCCTGGTGGACGACTACCACACCCGCTATTCGGACGGCAGCGGCCAGCAGTTCATCACCCTTGTCAGCAAGTCGGGGGCAACCTTTTACCTGGTGATCGACCGGAACAGCAAAGGGGCGCAGACCGTGCATTTCATGAACCTGGTGGATGAAGCCGACCTGCTGGCCCTGATGGAGGAAGAACAGGCCAGCGCCTACAACGCCGAAAAAGAAGCTGCCGCCCAGGCCGAGCGGGACCGGCTGAAAGCCGAGGAAGAAGCCCGCAAGGCCGCTGAGGAAGCCGCCAAAGCGGACAAACCGAAGGAGAACCCGCTCCCGACGTTCGCCGCTGCCTTTCTGGGCATTCTGGCTGTGATCGGCCTGGCCTGCGGCGGCGGATTTTACCTCTACACCCAGCAGAAAGCCCGGCAGCAGGCCGAAAAAGAAGCCCTTGACCCCGATGCGGATTACACCGAGGACAAGGGCGATTTTGAGATCCCTTTGGAGGAGGAGACGGAGGACCGGGAGGACTTCTGACCTTCCAGGCGGCGTTTGCCGCCGTACATATTAGGCAGGCTTCTTTTCGTCCAATGCACGGACTTCCTCAATAGAAAGGCCAGCATACTTTGCTACTTGTTCATAAGGCAAACCATCTGCCAACATTGTCAAGGCAATTTTAATCGCCGTTTCATGTGCGGTTTCATCCCGCATTTGTTCCATAACTCCGCACATAGTTGCCTCCCTTTGCATTGTCTTGCATCCGTTTTTCCAATGCGGTCTCATCTTTGATTTGTAAGTTTACATAGACATAGTACTACACCCCTGTCTTTTTTACAAGCCGATGCCATTTATAGAGGGAGGGCTGATTATGGTCTTATCATGAATACAGAACTGACGGCGGGAGAGACCTCACCGCCGAAACACACCACCGAGGCCGTGAAAGGAGCGAGTGCGCTTATGAAAAACAAAGTGATGGGTGTCTGCCCAAACTGTGGTGCGAATGTGGTCGAGCGGGAAAAGGGCTGGTTCTGTGAGAACCACGAGTGCCGTTTTGTGCTGTGGAAGGACAACGCATTCTTCAAACGTCTGGGCAAGCAGCTGGATTCTCATGCGGCGGACAAGCTGCTGCGGAATGGCCGGGTGCGGCTGAAAGACTGCCGCAGTGCCAAGGGCAAGACCTGCAATGCCACGGTGCTGCTGTCTACCAAGTGCGATGGCCGCAGCAAGTTTACTCTGGAATTTGAGGAGGGCTGCTGATGGAGCAAAAAAATGAAGCGGTCTACCTGCTGAACGGTGAAACGTATCTGCATCTGCAAGAAAACGGCGCAGGGGTCGGCTTTGCCACCTACAACAAGGTGACAGGAGAACCGCTGGAAAGTGGTCAGATCTCCAAAAAGAACCTGCCGCCGGATGGACGAAATGCGATCCCCGCTGCCCGGAACTGGTATCTCTTTGCACTGTCCGATGATCCCCGCAAGGTCATCCAGGAAGAAAGCCCAGCTGTGCTTGAGAACATTCCGGCGTCCGGCGTCCGCAGGCGGCGCATCTGGGAACCGGAAACCATTCCGCCCGATGTTCGGCTTATCAACAGCCACTACGACGACCTCCACCGCATCCCGGATGGCGGCGTGATCCAGGTAGATCACCCGGATGGCCGCAGCTATACGGCACGGGTGGAGCACCTGGACGAATACCACTTTGATCTGGGCGGCCTGGGCAATGTGTATCACATCTGCCAGTTTGCAGAGGTCATGGAAAAAAACCATGCAGACTTCTATCCAGAAATTCAAACACAGGACGAACAGGGCGCATGGGCGCTGGGCGGCAAAGGGTATATCGCCCTCCAGTCCTGTGAGGATGGCTGGGACTACACCCTCTACCACAGTGATTTTTCTGCAATGGACGGCGGTCAGCTGGATGCGCCGGAGCTGACCATTCAGGAAGCCCGTGAACAGATCCTGGAAGCACACCACATGGAAAAGGGGCGGCGGCTGTTACAGGATTATGATTTCGTCATGGACAGAGCCGCCGATGCCGAAGAACTGGGGCTGGACCAAGCCCCTTCGACACTGGAAAAGCTGGCGGGGCTGGCGAATACGACAGCAAAACCCACACCCACACAAGGGAGGAAAACAAAAAATGAGCCTGAACTTTGAATACGAAGAACTGAAACTGATGGCCCTCTACAACACCGGCAGCCGGGAGCGGCTGATGGAGAGCCTGACCGAGATGCGCACCTACCTTACCCTGTCGGAGATGGAGCTGCGGGACTTGACCGACAGCACCCTGGACAAGCTGGCCGGGATGACCGATGCGGAGTTTGAGGCACTGGAACTGTACCCGGACTTTATCTAAGGAGGCCCGCCCTTGCCAAGCAAAACCGAAGAATATTACGCCCTGGCCCAGCGCACGGCCAGCGGACTGACCCGGCACTGGGAAGCCTGGACCGAGTTTTTGACCACCGCATCCCGGCTGTACAAGTACCCCTTTTCGGACCAGCTGATGATCTACGCCCAGCGGCCGGATGCCACCGCCTGCGCCGCCTATGACATCTGGAACGACCGGATGAACCGCTATGTGCGCCGGGGGGCCAAGGGCATTGCCCTGCTGGACGAAAGCAGCGGTTTCCCCCGGCTGCGCTATGTCTTTGATGTATCGGACACCGGGGTGCGGCGCAACTCCCGTGAGCCGGAACTGTGGCAGGTGACCGAGCCGCTGCTCCCCGCTGTGACCGAGATGCTTGCCCGACAGTATGACCTGCCCGAAAGCGCCTTTCCCCAGCTGCTGGCCAGCCTTTCCGGCCGGTTGGTGGACAGCTACTGGGACAACAACGGGCAGGACATCCGTGCCATCCTGGACGGTTCGCTGCTGATGGAGTATGATGAAACCGGGGTGGAGATGCAGTTCAAGTCCGCCGCCGCCATCAGCGTCACCTATACGCTGCTGGAACGCTGCGGCTGCCAGCCCACAGGCTGGTTTGACCAGGCGGATTTCCACGCTGTCTGCGACTTCTCCACCCCGGATGCCGTCTTTGCGCTGGGTGCGGCGGTCAGCGACATGAGCCGGGAGGTGCTGCGGCAGATCGAGCGCACCGTCAAGACCCACACCCGCCGCCAGAATCTTGAAAGGAGCCACTATGAACACCAGGAGCACAAGCTACTCGACCATCGGGGACTATCAGCTCCCGAACCTGACCCTGCACCAGCCGTCAAAACCGCTGGGCAAGTACGGCAGGATGCGCCGGGCCTATCTGATGGAGCATCGCCCGGTACTGTACCACACGATGCTGCTGAACGGGAGCCTGTACCCGCATCTGTTGGAGTTGGAGCAGACAGCCCAGAGCCGGATGCAGCAGCTGATAAACTCCCTGTTGAAACAGAACCCCGCCCCGGACAAGGAGAGCCAGCAGATGGGCTGGGTACAGCACATGAACAGTCTGAAAGCACAGGTGGAAGAAATGATCCTGACGGAACTGATCCACAGCTAAGTTTTCTGGATGCAAGCATCCCCACCGAAGCCCAGCAGATCGAGAATATAGACCAAGCGGAGAGCGACAAAACGCTCTCCGCTTTTGTTTTGCCACAGGCTGAGATCGAGCACGAACTGCGCACCTCCGGCTCTGGCTTTGCGCAGGGAAAGCAGCGCATTATGGAGTTGTTCCAGACCCAGCCGGATAGAAACCTTCGTGCCAAAGCTCTGGCAAAGGAATACGGCATCGGTGGGCAC
>Kenny_p2__coassemble_550_pt1 | contig 90157 bp, 76 predicted proteins | sample Kenny_p2__metabat2_high_PE_034 | metagenome-assembled genome bin Kenny_p2 | reverse complement strand
CGTGTGCGCCGCTCTTATTCTGAAAACGAACCACCCGGCTGGATTATTGCATCCGGCTTCAAAAATGAAAAAAGAAGCTGAGGTAAACTGAATAAAGGGCGGTATGACTCGGGAGCACCCTGGTTTGTTAGGTTGTAGAAACCGCCTCAGTAATTTTTTGGACGAGTTCTTTATGTAGGGTAGAGATGCGTTGATTTCTTTTTCCGTAAACGAAGAATTCCCAGGTGAGCTGTAAATCATGCAGAAAACAGAAACAAAGATCGGAAGGAAGGGCATTTTGCTTGCCAGCATAGAAAGAGACAAAGCCCTGGCGGAGAAGGTCCTTGGTCAACTCCCAGTCAGCATCACCTAAAACACTATCAATGCTTAAACCATAAGATTGCAAACATTCCAGCAGCTTGGTTTGAGAACGATTTTCTGTATTTAAAGTAATGAGCGGGATATTTTTTAGATCCGTAAGATACAACGCTTTTTTTTGGCAGAGAGGATTTTCTTGTGAGAAAATGATGCCGATAGGGCTTTCAATATGGGCTAGCTGCATAAAATCGCTGCTGTTTAGAGGTGAGGTGGTAATTACTAGGTCACAATCATGGTTTCGATAGACTCGTCCGCTTTCAGTATCGGTATAGCTATGGTAACGAAGCTGTACTTCTGGATGCAGCTTTTGAAAATCTGGAAAGAAGTGTGGAGGAAGTTCCTGCAAAAGGCCCATAAAAAAACCAATGCGCAACTGTGGTTTTGCGTGAAAATGTCGTAACTGCTGGAGTATGCTGTCCCGTTCAGTTAAATGTGGACGGACCTGCTGTTCCAACAGATGGCCGGCATCTGTAAGGAGAACTCCGCTGGTGGAACGCGCGAATAGCTGTACGCCGAGTTCTTGTTCTAGATTTGAAATTGACTTACTGATAGCTTGCTGGCTGACAAAGCAGGTTTTAGCAGCCTGACTGATGCTTTTTTGCTCGCAGACAGCGAGGAAAAATTCAAGCTGTTTGTATTCCATGAGAAAGCACCTCTTTACAATCCTGAGTTGTGACGCATGAACTTTTATTCAATTGCTAAAATCTTAACGATAGGATAAACTTTACTTAGTATAAAACTTTTATACCTCCCATACAAGTATAAAGGAATGTGTCAAAAGAAAGGATGGGTTTGATAATGAAAAAGATCCCTCGTTCCAGCTTTTTGAAATTAGCCGCCGCAGCTGCTATGAGCAGTGTGGCAACAGGTGCTCTGACCGGCTGCAATAATTCGGCAGCCTCTTCTAGTGTGGCGTCTTCTGGTGCGGCAGTGTACACCCCTGGCACATATACTGCAAAAGCAGTGGGTATGGGAGATATCACAGTCAGCATGACTTTTACAGAGAACGCAATTACCAATGTAGTTGTGGATACCGCAAACGAAACGATCGATTTGGCCCGCGATGCAGCAGACGAGTTCCAAAAAGCGTTAATGGAAGCACAGAGCGAGAAAATCGAAGGAATCTCTGGTGCGACCTATACATCGGATGCTGTACGTAAGGCGGCGGCTTCTTGCATCCAGCAAGCAATGGGGATCGCAGCGGAGACCCCATCAGAGACGCCAGAACTCCCTGTACAAAATGGATTCCCCGCATGTGAGGAAAACTTGGGAGGTGCGACTGCCGCTGGTCGAGGAGAGATCGCTTTTGTAGAGAAAACCATTACCGAAAGCGAGATTACGGAGACTATTGAGGTGGACGTTTTGGTCTGTGGTCAGGGGCCTGCCGGTATGGCAGCTGCTCTTGCGTGCGCAGAAAAGGGTCTGCATACGGTGGCGGTAGAAAAAGGCGCTTCTCCCACGTGGCGCAGTGCCACAATGGGTGCATTCCATGACCGTGTACATGAAAAGTTTGGAGTGACTTTTGACACAAAACAGTGGCTGGATGATGCAATGGTCAACTGCTCTTACCGTGGGGAACAGACGATCTATCAGAAGTGGATCGATACCTGCGATGAGGCAGTCAACTGGTTCTTGGATGAGTTGGATGTGCCACTGGAAGACTATTTCCTGACGTTTAACGCAGGAGATTTTAGGGACTTTAATGCGGCATATGATGAGCTTAGTCTCTCGCGCAGCTGGAATACATCCTTTAATATTCCCCTTACGACCGAAGAAATCAGCGCAAAACTTCAGCAGAAGATTCAGAAGGCAGGCGCAAAAGTGCTTTTCAACACGCCCGTTGTACAGCTGGTGACGGAGCAGGATCGGGTCGTGGGAGCTATTGTTAAGGGGGAAGCAGGTTATGTGAAGTACCTCACCACCAAGGGTGTAGTGCTGGCTACAGGAGGTTATGAATTCAACCCTGAAAAACTAGCAGCCTGCTGCCGTCCCCGAGATTTGGCGCTGGGGCACTGGATGAACGGTACAAAAACGAATACTGGCGATGGACATGAAATGGCAAAGGCAATCGGTGCAATGGAGGATGAGTATCCCCATCCGCTGATGCTGGATCCGGAGCAGCTGATGCCTTATTTGCGGGTAAACAAACGAGGTGTACGCTTTACGGCAGAGTATGAGGCTTATAACCACCTGTCCAATGCTATTCAGGCACAGCCTGGCGCATATGATTTTTATATTGTGGATGCCAATGTGATGGATATTGTGAGCAGTATCTGGACACCTTCTTCGAGCTGCTATGGGCCAAAGGAGGTATGGGCTGGCGCAGCTACCAGTGACAAGGCCTTTAAGGCAGATACATTGGAGGAGCTGGCCCAAAAGATGGGAGTGCCCGCAGATGCTTTTGTTTCCACGATAAAGCACTGGAATGAGATGTGTGATGCTGGTGAGGATCGGGATTTCCACTTCCCCGGAAAAATGATGCACAAAATTGATACAGCACCTTTCTATGCTACGAAGGAAATGGCAAGTGCATTGTGTACCGCAGGCGGTTTGCAGATCACAGATAAGAGTGAGGTTCTGAATACCAATGCGGAGCCGATTAAAGGTCTGTATGCCATCGGTAATGTATCGGGAAGTATGTTTTCTGGGACGTATCCCCACAATGAGAACTGCTTAAGCCATAGCCGCTGCGTTACCTTTGGATATAACGTTGCGGAAACATTGGCAAATCTGTAATTGCGATAACCTTTGGTGATAATATCATAAATATCTGACACATATAAGATAAATAACCGCCTCCACTCGATACTGTGGAGGCGGTTAATTTATCTAAAAGAAAAGTCCTTGCAGAAGGGGAGAACATTATATTATAAACTGTTCACAGTTAAGAGCAAGGAATAGACAAGAGCTGTGAGTAAACACGGATCGATTATTCTTTACGGCAGCAGCACATCCAGCTCCCGATGGTTGACCGGGGTGGAGAGGATGATCTGGGTGCTGGTGGTGCCCAGCTTCTGAAACTCCATGATCAGATGCTCCAGCTGGGGCATACTGCTGCAGCTGACCTTGATCAAAAAGGTGTAGGCGCCTGTAACGTGGTAGCACTGCAGCACCTCCCGGCTGCTCTGCAAAAGCGCCAGCAGCTCCTCCCGGTGGGAGGGGGCGACCGAAAGACTGATCAGGGCATCCACATAGACTTGATCCGCCGGGCGGTTCAGCAGCACGGTATAGCCATTGATGATGCCGTCGGTCTCCATCTTGTGGATGCGGCTGGACACGGCGGGACTGGTCAGAGAAACTTGCTCTGCGATCTCCTTGACTGGCATGCGGGCATTCTGCACCAGCAAACTAAGGATCTTGCGATCTAAATCATCCATGACGGAATCTCCTTTGAAATCTGTTGAAATCCATAAAATTTTAAGAAAATGAAGTTTTAACTTGTAACAAAGCAACAAAACAGGGAAAAGCCGGGGGAAAACCCTGGCCCTCTTAATTATATAAAGTTTCGGACCAAAAGTAAAGGATGATAATAAAGTAAATGACAGGAAAGAGATTTGACAACAAAAGAAAAATGGGTATAATACAAAATACAAAGTCGCGGCTGACTGCAGATGCAGCCCGCAGCGGCGGCGTTTTTATTCTATTGAGATTCACTTCTTTATATACTTTCCCACCCCTCTATACACAAAAACCCGCTGCCAGGCGGGTTTTTGTGTTTTTTACCTCTTACAGCCAAAAAGACCTCCCGGCTCCGAACAGCCGGGAGGTCTTTTTTAGCAGTTGCAGCGGAGGTCTCGTCCGGATTCCGGGGAAGGACTCCGCATAAAACAGAGGGATTTACCCCTCGGCGCACAGTGCCTGAAAAGCGCGGCGCACATCTCCGGAAAAATACAGGGTGCCCAGTGCGCATACAGGGCCATCCCCGGCTAGCTGTACGGCAAGGGCCACCCCTTCCGGAATGGAAGCGGCGGGCTGGGCCTGACCGCCCTGGGCGCATATCTCCCGGGCCAAGTCCTCGGCGGGCATGGCCCGGGGCAGGTCTGCAGCCACGGCCACAAAACACCGGGCCAGGGGGGCCAGCAGGTCCAGGATCTGGTCTACGTCCTTATCGGCCATGATGCTGACCAAGAAGACGAATTTCTCCCCGGGAAAGCGGTCCCGCAGGCTCTGGGCCGTGGCCTGCATCCCGTGCGGATTATGGCTTCCATCCAGGATAAAGGCCGGGGAGGAGCGCAGCAGCTCGAACCGGCCGGGCCAGCGCACTGTGGCCAGGCCCTGGCGGATGGCTTGGTCCGGGATATCCCAGCCCCGGCTGCGCAAGGCCTGCAGTGCGGTAATGGCGGTTGCGGCGTTGCAGGGCTGGTAGCTGCCCACCAAGGGCAGGGTAAGATGCTCCAATCCGTCAAAGTCGAACTCCACCTGGTCCAGTCCGGCCTGTCGGATGTGCAGGCGGCTGAGATCCACTGTAGTCAAGGGGGCGTGATGTGCGGCGGCTACAGCGGCAATCACCGTGTCGGCCTCGGGAACACCGCCGTAGCTGACCACCGGCGAACCCTCCTTGATGATGCCGGCCTTAGCAGCGGCAATATCGGCCAGGGTCGGCCCCAGCTGCTGGGTGTGGTCCAGCCCCAGAGCGGTGATCACAGCGCATTCCGGCGGGTCGATGACGTTGGTGGAGTCCAAAGTGCCGCCAAGCCCCACCTCCAGCACCACGATATCGCAGTGCTGCTGCGCAAAATAGAGCATCCCCAGGGCGGTGATCAGCTCAAACTCGGTGGGCACATCTGCCATGCTGTCGGCAGTGGGGCGGATGCGCTCCACAAGCGCTACCAGGTCCTGGTCTGGGATGGACTGGCCGTTGATCTGGATACGCTCATTAAAGCGGTTGATGAAAGGGGAGGTGAACATCCCCACCCGGTATCCGGCGGCCTGCAGGCAGGCAGACAGCATGGCGACTGTGCTGCCTTTGCCGTTGGTGCCCGCTACATGAACGAACCGGAGCTGCTTGTGGGGGTCGCCCAGGGCAGCCAGCAAGGTGCGGGTACGGCTCAGGCCGGGTTTATGTCCCACCCACTGAACGGCGTGGATGTAGGCCAAAGCAGAGGTATAATCCATGAAAAAGAACCTTCTTTACGGTTTTTTTACGGCCCGCATCAGGGCACGGTTCTGCAGCAAAAGACGCATCAGCAGGGTGTTGATGACGCTCAGCACCAAAGCGTTGGGGATACGGGCGGCCAGCACCGACCACGGATAATTATAGAACAGGTGCAGTGCCAGGGAATTGATGACCATGGAGCCTACAAACCGCCCCAGCAGGATGCTGATGCCCAGCCGAAGGGTCAGGTTCTTGCCCGGCAGATGCCGCCAGCCCAGGCCAGTGACCAGGCCCACTGCACCGGCACCCAGGGTGATCAGGGGATTGATGGCGTAGCCGGACAGTACGCCGCCGATCATATCGGCCAGCGCACCTACGGCAAAGCCGCCGCCCGGCCCAAACAGGACAGCGGCCAGCAGCACCGGCAGCGCCCCCAGATTGAACCGGACAAACCCGGTGGAGATGGTGAACACCCTTGCAAAGATGATGCTCATAGCGGTCAGCAGTGCCAGCACGGTCAGCGTGCGCACCGAGGTCTTGGATTTGTGATCCATCGTACACTTCCTCCTATAGATCAGAAAGCTTGGGAAGAAGGCGCACAAAAACGCCCTCCTCTGTGACAGACCGCACAAAGAAGGGCGTGACTCCAACAGCGTTCACTTCCGGGCCGGGCTGCGCAAAAAAAAGGGCAGACCAGCCCGCGCCCAGGTCCATGCAGCAGCGGGATGCAGGCCGCGCACCGCGGGTCTCCCTTCGTCCGCAGCACAACTCCCCGTTGATGCGGCACTTAACGCGCGTGGCCTTACTCTGTTGATGCTTTTATTATACCGCGCTGAGGGGCTGGGTTCAACCGTTGGGACGCAGTTTTTGCAGAATAGGCTTTTTGCAAAAAAGATTCTGCCCACAAAGCAGGGGCTTTGTGCTATACTATAAATTGATTTTTTATATCATCTCATTTAAGGGAGAATGACGCTATGCAATATAAACTGCTTGCCTGTGATTATGACAACACGCTGGTGCCCTTTGGGGAGGGGCGTCCTCGCCCCGGGGTGGTGCAGGCGGTGAAGCAGATGCAGAAGGCCGGGGGGCTTTTTGTGCTGAGCACCGGCCGCTCCTATCCGGCTATTTCCACCCCGGGCCAGCTGGGAGGTATTCGTTTTGATTATGCAATCACCTGCAATGGCGCCTGTGTCGTGGATGCAAAGGGGGCGCTGGTGGCAGAGCACCCGCTGACCAACGAGGAAATGTATGCACTGGTGGATTTTTGCGAGGATTATAACTATCCGCTGCAGTTCAACTTCCGGGATGCGTACTACGCCTACTGCGAATACGACTATCTGCACAAATGCTACCAGCAGATGAACAGCGCCGGTCTGGATTGCTTGGACGGAGAGGACCAGGACCGCCATTTGGTGGATATGCCCCATGCCGCATTCGCAGCGCTGCCGCCGCCGGCAGTGGAGCAGTTCCAGCAGAAATATGGCTACCTGGGGCTGCATTTTATGATGGTAGGGGCGAAAAATGCCGATGGTCTGTGCTACTACGATATCGTGCGGGGCGGCATGGACAAAGGCACCGGGCTGGCTGACCTGTGCGCACAGCTGGGGCTGACCCTGGCAGAAACGGTGGCAGCAGGGGACTCTGCCAACGACTGCGGGATGCTGGCCGCTGCGGGGCTGGGCTGCTGTATGTCCAACGGTACGCCGGATGCCAAGGCAGCCGCTGACCGGATCATTGGGGATGTGCGGGAGGACGGCGTGGCTGCGCTGATCCGGGAGCTGTGGTTCGATGGCCCCCGGGCAGAGCCTTCCGGCCGGGAGCTGGGCTCTCCCTGGGAGAACATCCAGAAAGCAGGGGGAAGATGAGCTTCGGACCGGTGTACGGTCCGGGCAGCCGGGCACTGATCCTGGGCAGCTGGCCCAGCCCCAAAAGCCGGGAGATGGGATTTTATTATGGGCACCCGAACAACCGGTTCTGGCCGATGCTGGCGTCCCTTTGCGGGGCGCCCGTCCCCGCCCGGGAGGATATCCCGGCAAAGCAGCGGCTGATCCTGGACCATGGGCTGGCGCTGTGGGATGTGCTGGCCAGCTGCACCATCACCGGCGCATCCGATGCTTCGATTCGGAATCCGGTGCCCAATGATTTTGCTGCGCTGCTGCAAGGCGCCCCCATTCAGGCAGTGTTCTGCAATGGGACGGCAGCCTGGAAGATGTACACCAAGTATGTGCAGCCTGTGACCGGCCTTGCGGCGGTGCGGCTGCCCAGCACCAGCCCGGCCAACGCTGCCTGTCCGCCCCAGGCACTGGCGGAAATATGGGGCGCAGCGCTGGGACCTTGGATCATAAAAAACAAATGATTGCAAAGCTGTAAAATCTTCATGAAATGCTTGCCTTTTGGACAAAAGGCTTTATTATGGTATCAGGAATAGAAAGGGCGCACTACGCCTCAAAGCAGAAAGGGATACTCCATGAGCAAGATCATCCGCATCCAAAAGCCCAGCGTGCTGCCGATCTATGGGGCAGGGCTGGCCTTTGTGCTGCTGTGTGCTGTGCTGCCGGTGTACCGGCTGTGGGCGCTGGCAGTGGCACTGGCGGGGACAGCTGTCGTTTTTGTGGCGGCAAAACGGGTCTGCCCGCCCCGCATCCTTGAAAAACAGGTGCCATTCCATACCGGAGACGGGGACGTGGATCAGATGCTGGCGGCGATCCAGAAGGACCTGGACCGCCTGCATCTGCTGAACGATGCGCTGCCGGACCCGGAGCTTTCGGCGGCGATGGACCGTATGGAAAAAGCGGGCCGCTCGATTGTGGAAACCGTGGAGCAGACCCCGGCAAAGGCAAAACAGGCCCGGCGGTTTGCAAACTACTATCTGCCGGATGCCGTCAATGTGCTGGAACAGTACGCAAAAATGGCCCGGCAGGGCGTCCGTGGAGAAAATGCGGCGGCCATCCGCTCGGAGGTGGAGCACAACGCCGCTGCGATCGCCACAGCGTTTGAAAACCAGCTGGATGCGTTGTATGCGGCTGAGAGCATGGACCTGTCCGCAGATCTGACGGTCCTGCGCAGTATGATGAAGAGCCAGGGACTGGACAACTGAGGCCCTTGCCCGCTCATAAAAGAAAGGAAGGAATCAAGATGGCAGATAACAACACTCTGAACTTTGACCTGGATGCCCCCGCCACCCCCACGCTGACCCTGGACCCGGCCGAGGACCTGGCGGCACCCCAGCCCCAAAAACAGGCGGCTCCGGACCCGCAGGCTGTGCGCCTGAGCCCGGAGGAGCAGGCGATGGTGGATAGCTTTGCACAAAAGATCGATATCACCAACAGCCAGCAGGTGCTGCAGTATGGCTCTGCCTGCCAGAAAAAGATCGGCGATTTCTCCGAGGCAGCTCTGGCCAAGGTCTCCACAAAAGACCTGGGCGAGGTGGGCGAGATGATCACCGACCTGATCGGCGAGCTGAAGAACTTTGACGCAGAGGAAGAGGAAAAGGGCCTGTTCGGCTTCTTTAAGAAAAAGTCCAACCAGATCGCAGCGCTGAAGAGCAAGTACGATAAGGCCGAGACCAACGTGGAGAACATCCAGTCTATGCTGGAGGGACACCAGGTCCAGCTGCTGAAGGACATTGCCATGCTGGATAAGATGTACGAGCTGAACATGGCCTACTTCAAGGAGCTGAGCATGTATATCCTGGCTGGCAAGCAGAAGCTGGCCGACGTGCGCACCGGTGTGCTGCAGCAGGCAATGGAAAAAGCCCGCACCTCCGGTCTGCCGGAGGATGCCCAGGCAGCCCGTGACCTGTCCGACCAGTGCGAGCGCTTTGAGAAAAAGCTCTATGACCTGGAGCTGACCCGGAACATCAGCCTGCAGATGGGGCCCCAGATCCGTCTGCTGCAGAACAATAACTCCATGATGGCGGAGAAGATCCAGTCCACCATCGTCAACACCATCCCCCTGTGGAAGAACCAGATGGTGCTGGCGCTGGGTCTGGCACACAGCCAGCAGGCAATGCAGGCCGAGCGCGCTGTGACCGACATGACCAATGAGCTGCTGAAAAAGAACGCCGATGCCCTGAAGATGGGCACCCTGGAGACGGCACGGGAGTCGCAGCGGGGCGTGGTGGATATCGAGACCCTGCAGCAGACCAACAAGAGCCTGATCGAGACGCTGGACGAGCTGAACAAGATCCAGACCGAGGGCCGGGCAAAGCGGGCGGCAGCACAGCAGGAGCTGACCCGCATCGAGGACGAGCTGAAACAAAAGATGATGGAGATCCGCAACTAAGATGGCAAATGCTGATTTTGACCGGTCCGATCCGGGCTTTGCATCCCAGGCGTTTGGAGCGGCTGATGCCTGCGAATCGCCTGTCCAGACCCCCTTACAGCGTCGGCTGGCAGCAGCAGAGGCGCATCTGCCTGCCCCGCTGACAAAGCCGGTGGTGGCTGTGGCGCTGTGCCTGGTGCTGATGCTGGGCGGCGCAGTGGGCCTGGGCGGAGCAAAGCTCCGGGGGGCCTACAACCAAGCAAAGAACTGGTATACGGTCGGTGTGCCGGCAGACGGGGGGTACACCCTCAGCGAGGAGCTGGCTGTCCGAGAGAATACGGCAGCCAATGTGCTGACCACCGCCCAGAATCAGGGCCTGGCCGGCAGCCCGGAGTACCAGGCGGCGCAGACTGCTTTGCAGCAGTTTTCGGCCTGCCGTGCCAACGCACAAGCGCCCGGTGGGATGCACACGATGTACGAAGCCAATGCAGTTCTGGGGGCGGCAGTCGACCAGCTGTACGCAGCGCTGCAGCAGCGGGCGGAAGACCCTATGAAGATGGGAGCGGTGCAGGGACAGTATGGGCAGTTCAACAGTGCCGGCACCATCCTGGGAGAGCTGCAGTATAATAAGGCGGTTTCCGATTATCAGAACAAGACCTCCGGCGGCTGGGCCGCAGTGCTGAAAGGTCTGTTCGGCGTACAGGAGGTGGAGCAGTTCGCATGATGCAGCGCCTGAAAAAGACTGCTGCGCTGGCGGTCACGCTGGCTTTGAGCCTGCTGGCTCTGGCCACCCCGGCACTGGCTGCAAAAGCCCAGCTGCCGGAGCTGCCCAAGGGACAGTGTGTGGTGGATGAGGCAGGTGTGCTGAGCCAGAACACGGTCCAGCTGGTAGAGCAGCTGAACGGTCAGCTGGAGGCCAACTGCCAGGGAGCGCAGATCGGTGTACTGACCGTAGAATACACCGGCAATCTTTCCACAGAGGAATATGCTGTCCAAGCCTTCAATGCGTGGGGCATCGGCAGCGCAAAAGAGGACAACGGCGTATTGATCCTGCTGGTGATGGAATCGCCGCTGTACAAAGACGGCGACTACTATCTGACCATTGGCGATGGATTCCGCAATACGACCATGGATAAGCAGGCCAGCGCCATTGCGCAGACCATGGAGACTGCGTTTGCCCGCCAGGATTATGACGATGCAGTGGAGATCTGTGCGCAGAATGCAGCGCAGACCATTGCGGGAGTGTATGGCACTTCTTTGACCGGCGGCGGGTCCTATCAGCCCCAGCCGGAACCCCAGGGGCCGGGCTTCTTTGCGGTGCTGTTTGACATCGCATTGTTTTTGCTGGTGGCCTGGGTGGTCATGAATGCGGTGTTTGCGCCCATTGGACGGCGGACGAACTTCTGCTTTGGGCCTTTCTGGTGCTGGGGCCCGCCCCGCGGACCCCGGCGCCCGCCTCGTCCGCCCCGCCGTCCGCCCTATGGCGGCGGCTACGGCGGTTTTGGCGGCATGGGCGGCGGCTCCAGCTTTGGCGGCTTTGGGGGCGGACGTTCCGGCGGCTTTGGAGGAGGCGGCAGCTTTGGCGGTATGGGCGGCGGCTCCAGCCATGGCGGCGGTGGCGGCCGCGGCCGCTGAGTTTTCCACCACGCTTGAAAGAATGGTAGAAAACCCATCCGCATACGCCCTATAAAATGCAAAAAACTCTCCCCCTGGGATAACCAGGGGGAGAGTTTTACGTTTGGGATAAACAGCAGCGGAAAGCTGTCTTACTTGGTGCCGTAGATACGGTCGCCGGCGTCGCCCAGACCGGGGACGATGTAGCCGTTCTCGTTCAGGCAGGTGTCCTGTGCGCCGATGTAGATATCCACATCAGGGTGTGCATCGTGCAGAGCCTTGATGCCTTCCGGTGCAGCGATCAGGCCGATGAACTTGATGCGCTTTGCGCCGTGCTTCTTGATCTGAGTGATGGCGTCAATAGCGCTGCCGCCGGTAGCCAGCATGGGGTCCAGCACCATCACGTCACGCTCGGCGATATCCAGGGGCAGCTTGCAGAAGTACTCCACAGGCTGCAGAGTGGTCTCGTCCCGGTACAGGCCGATGAAGCCCACCTTGGCAGCGGGCAGCAGGGTCAGCATACCGTCCAGCATGCCCATGCCAGCCCGCAGGATGGGGACCAGGGCCAGCTTGCGGCCTGCCAGCACCTTGGTCTTTGCCATGGTGATGGGGGTCTCGATCTCGACCTCCTCCATGGGCAGGTCGCGGGTAGCCTCGTAGCACAGCAGGGTGGCGATCTCGCTCACGAGGTCACGGAACTCCTTGGTGCCAGTCTGTTTGTTGCGCAGCAGGCTGATCTTGTGCTGCAGCAGGGGATGCTCAACGATCATAGGGGTCATAAGAACACGCTCCTTTAGTATATAAAAAATTTATCTGACAAACATGGGGCTCAGCGCTGCTCGATAGCAGTGAGCTTGGCGATCCGGTTTTCGTGCCGGCCACCCTCAAACGGAGTGGACAGGAACAGATCCACCAGCTGGCAGGCCAGGCCGGCGCCCACCACACGGCCGCCCAGGCACAGTGCGTTGGCGTCGTTGTGGCGGCGGGTGTACTCACAGCTGAAGCTGTCCGAGCAGCAGCAGGCACGGATGCCCTTGACCTTGTTGGCTGCCATGCTGATGCCTACACCGGTGCCGCAGAACAGCAGGGCGCGCTCGCACTCACCGCTGACCACAGCGTCACAGGCAGGCAGAGCCATGTCCGGGTAGTCTACACTCTCGGTGCTGTGGGTGCCAAAGTCGATCACCTGGATGCCCTGGGCCTCCAGATGGGCCTTTACGGCCTCCTTCAGTTCAAAGCCGCCGTGGTCGGCAGCCATTGCAATGGGTTTTGCCATAACAAGAAACGTCCTTTCTCATCCATTCTGTGGGCTTTGGGCGGCCAGCCGCTCGGCGCGTTCCCGCTCGGCCTGGCTCAGCCGGTGATAATCCGGCAGCAGAGCCTCCGGGGGCACAGCCAGCCCTTCCTGGGCCATCCGACGGCCCACCATTGCCACCGCAGCGCCGCGGGGAGTCCGCAGTGCAGGGGGCACAGCCAGCACGCCGGGGATCTGGCTGTATTCATTATAACACAGAGCAGCCCCGTCACCAACAAAAAACACAGGCTTTTTGCAATTTTGCACAAAAGATGCCAGATCTTTCACTGCACGGGCCCCGTCCTCCATCAGCCGCTGGTGGGTAGCCAGGTCAAATGCAGCGCTGTACACCTGCGCCCGGCGTGCATCCAGGGCGCAGACCACGGTGCCCTCGCCGCTGTGGGCATAGGCCAGCGCTTCCAGCGTGGAAACCGGCGCACAGGGGGTATTGTGGGCAAAGGCCAGCCCCTTGACGGCAGCCAGGCCGATGCGCAGCCCGGTAAAGCTGCCCGGCCCGGCATTGACGGCATACAGGTCGATATCAGCGCATTTCATGCCGCAAAGGTGCAGGCAATGGTCCACCAAGGGCATCAGTGTCTCGCTGTGGGTATGGCCTGCATCCAGGCTGCACTCGTACAGCAGATGCTCGTCCTGCATCAGGGCGACCCCCAGGGTCTTGCCCGCAGTATCAACGGCCAGAATATTCATAGCGCAGCCCCCTCGATGGTAATGCGGCGGGTCTCCTCGTCCAGACGCTGGATGTCCACCCGTACCGGGTGTTCCAAAGCCAGCAGGTCGGCAAAGTTCTCGCTCCATTCGGCGGCCACCACGGCCCCCTCGTCCAGATAATCATAAAAGCCGGCGGCGCACAGGTCGGCTTCAGTGGAGATGCGGTACAGGTCAAAATGCGCCAGCGGCCGTGGGCCGCGGTAATAATTCACGATCGCAAAGGTGGGGCTGCTGACGGGGTCGGTGCAGCCCAGGCCGTCGGCCAGCCCTTCACAAAAAGCAGTTTTGCCAGCGCCCAGCCCGCCGGTAAAAGCCACCAGCGTCCCGGGGGACAGAACGGCGGCCAGCTGCCGCCCCAGCGCCACAGTCTCGGCGCGGGAATGGGTGATGAATTCAGACATGGGTCGTTACCTCTATCATAAAAAAGGGGGACGGCGTCCCCGCCATCCCTCAGTATAATATAAAATGTAGAAAAGTGCAATTCTTTTTGGGGGGAAAGGCCGCTTCCGTGCAGCTGCAAGCGGTTCAGGCAGCCTGCTGCGGAGCGGGCGCCGGGAGTGTGGGCAGGACAGCATCGGCCCGGCCCTGGATCAGGGGATAGGCTGCCGCAGCGTGGGGCCGCCGTCCGCCCTGTGAGTGATACCAGATCAGGTCATCGGTGCCGTAAAGGTCCATGGAGCGCTGTACCGCAGTGGCGACAGGGTCTCCGGCGATCATAAAGTTGACCGTGGCCCAGAGCATGCTGCGGGCATAAACGGCATAGACGTTGTTGACAAAGCCCACCACGGCTTCTGCGCCGCCAGCCAGCAGGGCATCGGCCATGGCCAGGTCCACGCTGCCGTCTATGCCGTAGAACTCACAGGTCTCGGAATACACGATGGTGCCGTCCAGCCGGCCGCCCCAGTAGGCAGAGCGGAAGAAATCCGGCGTGATGCAGTAGCGCCCGTTGACCTTGATGACCCGGTGGCACAGCAGGTCAAAGCCGTAGAGCAGATCTTTATACAAGGTAGAGCGCTCGGTCAGCAGGATCACCGGCTGGGTGCGCAGCCGCCGCAAAAGCAGGCCGGTCTGGTATGTATAGTACGCACCGTGGGCGCTCAGTACACAGAGGTCGTACCGGTCCATCTGCCGCAGATCCGACACTGTTACAGCCGAGTCCATCCGGGTGTCCAGCCCAAGAGCGGTCCAAAACGCCTGCATATAAGCATAATAAGGGTAACGGGTGCTGCTGGAAGCATCGTCGAAGGCATAGTAGACCATGGCGGAACCGCTTGTACCCGCCCGGGATGGAGCGGGGGAAAGAGGCGGCTCCCCCAGCTCAAAGTTTTCAAGCTCGGGGGTCTCCAGCAGGACGCCGCCCCAGGCGCCGCAGGTGTAAGCGTAGGAGACCAGATCGTTCTCCATATCGGCATAGATGGAGCCGGGCTGCACCAGGCCATCCTCGGAGAGCTGGCGCAGGCAGTCCACCGCAGCCTGCATCCGGGCTTCCAGCTCCAGGGCGGCAAATTCCGGGCTGTCGGTCAAGGCAGAGATCGTCTGGTCTGCCTGCTGCATCTGCTGTGCTTCGGCAGCGGTCAGAGCGGCAGGGGGGGCCTGCGGCGCGGCAGCATAGGCAGCCGGGCCGGATAAAACGGTCAGCAGCAGGGCCAATGCGCAGACAGCGCAGACCATGCGGCGGAAGGAAGAGGTCGAAGGGGTGTTCATCACGTTGGAGTCCTCCACGAAGGGTGCGGGCATGGCCCGCACAAAAACGATGGACAAAGTCCATGAATATCTCCATTGTAGGATTCAGACGGAGCTTTGTCAAGCGATGGGAGAGGATTTTGCAAAGCTCTCACATGCGGGAAAGTTTGGAAACGGCTGCAGCAGGGCATTGCACCTGCCATCGTGGATTTGAAGAAGAAAAGCGGCTCCGCTGCCGAAAAAGGGAGGGATGGATCTTTGCATCTTTTTTTGCTGCCGGTCGCACAGGATACGGCACGGCAGCAAAAGAAACCCCTGCTTGTGCTTGCGCCGGCGGGTGCGGCGCGGTATACTAGAGAACAAAGACGGAACAAACGAAAGGACGGTGCTTTTTTGGAGAGCATACGGCGATATTTTAAGCGAACCGACCGGATCTATCTGGCCTTATGTGTATTCAGCAGCATCATGGCGGTGCTGGCGCTGGCATCCTGGGCGGCCAAACAGGGCAATGGATTTGCGGTGGATGAGATCACCGGGCAGATCGTGGGCATTGGCGACTACCGCCGTGCCATGGTGCAGGCGGCGGCTTCGGTGCTGGGGCTGACCGGAGCGGTGCTGCTTTCCAATATCGATTACCGGAGCCTGGTCAAGGTCTGGCCGGTACACGTTGCCCTGACCTGGGGCATGGTGCTGCCCACGCTGGTGATCCGCAATGTCAAGATCGGCCCCCTGACCATCGGCTTCAATGCCGGTGACACCGATAACTATTCCTGGTATAAGCTGGGAGGTTTTACCTTCCAGCCCACCGAGCTGGCAAAGATCAGCTTTATCCTGACCTTTGCGATGCACCTGAACAATGTGCGCTCCCGCATCAATGAGCCGAAGGAGCTGGCAAAGCTGCTGCTGCATTTGCTGATCCCGGTCGCCATCATCCATATCCAGGGAGACGACGGCACCGCCATTATCTACTGCATCATCGCCTGCTGTATGATGTTCTCTGCCGGGCTGAGCTGGAAGTATATCTTTGGGGCACTGGCGGCTATGGCCGGGGCAATGGGGATAGCCTTTGCCTTTTTCAGTGATAAGATCGGCAAGGGGTACCAGTGGTACCGTATCCTGGCCGTCATCGACCCGGAGAATACCACCGGCTGGGCGCCCAGCGAAACGGTGTGGAAAAACATCATCTATCAGCAGCAGCGGGGAGAGATCGCACTGGGGTCCGGCGGGATCTTTGGCAATGGCTTGTTCAGCGGCAGCTATTACAGCGTGCCCAATGCCCACAATGATTTTATCCTCAGTTGGATCGGCAATGCGGCGGGCTTTGTAGGCTGCTGCATCGTGCTGGGGGTGCTGTTTGCCATCGTGGTCAAGACCTTTATCACCGGTGCCCGCAGCGAGGACCTGCTGGGCAGCTTTATCTGTGCCGGTATCGGCGGTGCGCTGATGGCGCAGATCCTGGTGAATGTGGGTATGAACCTGCGTGTGCTGCCGGTCATCGGCGTGACGCTGCCGTTTTACTCCGCAGGCGGCAGCTCGGTAATGATGCTGTATCTTTGCGTGGGACTGGTGCTGTCGGTATACACCCACAACAAGAAAAAACTATTCAGCTAAGAGTATTTTGTAAAAAAATCTGTATGCGGCGGGCATCCTGGATGCCCGCCGTTTTTTGGCTTTTCAGAGGCGGAAATGCAGGTCCCTTGTATTCAATTTTGTTCATCTTTATGATGAGCAACTTTACAAAACATTGTTTGACTTTGGGCCGGATTGCCATTATAATTGGTCTCAACAAATGCGCAGAAGGGAAAAAGTACCGCAGGGTATTCGTCTTTCAGAGAGCTGCCGGGAGATGCGAGGCAGCAGACGTCCTTTGTGGGGAAATCCTCCCGGAGCAGCCTGCTGAAAGGGTCCGCACGACCTGATTAAGCACCGCCGGAAGCACCCGTTATCGTGCAGGACTTTGCTAGAAGTCCATGAGCGGGCGCAGATATGCGTCAACGAGAGTGGTACCGCAGAGAACTTTGTGTATTGCAGAGTCTTTGTCTCTTGAACATACAGGGGACAAAGGCTTTTTTCTTTCCAGACAGCGGCCTTGCAGGCCGGATGAGTCCCCCAAAACGAGCATACCAACATAAAAACCAGGGGAGGCATGATTTATGCAGCTGAACGGTTCTCAGATTTTTGTAGAGGTGCTTTGTGAGCAGGGTGTGGATACGATTTTTGGCTATCCCGGCGGCTCGGTGCTGAACCTGTATGACGAGCTGTACCGCAACGATTATCGGATCCAGCACGTACTGACCGCCCACGAGCAGGGGGCGGCGCATGCAGCAGACGGCTATGCCCGTGCTACCGGCCGCACCGGTGTTGTGCTGGCCACCAGCGGGCCGGGTGCGACCAACCTGGTCACCGGCATTGCCACTGCATATATGGACTCGGTGCCTATGGTGGCCTTTACCGGCAACGTGCCTACCCCCAGCCTGGGCAGCGACAGTTTTCAGGAAGCCTATATCGAGGGCATCACGATGCCCATTACCAAGCATAACTTTACGGTGCGCCGGGTCAGCGAGCTGGCCGACACCATGCGGGCGGCGTTCCGCATTGCCCAGAGCGGGCGCAAAGGTCCGGTGCTGGTGGATATCCCCAAGGACATCACCGCCGCAGTGTGTGAATTTACCCCCCAGCAGCCGGAGCCCATCCGCACGGTGACCACCTTTGACCCCCAGAAGGTCCAGTGGGCGGCAGACCTGCTGAACGCTGCCGAGCGGCCGTTGGTGTACTTTGGCGGCGGTGTGCGGGCGGCAGCCAGCTGCCAGCCTTTGCGGGAGATGCTGCATAAGGCGGGCCTGCCGGCTACCTACACCCTGATGGCCGCAGGCGTGGTGCCTTATGGCGACCCGCTGAACCTGGGCCTGCTGGGCATGCACGGCGGCTATGCAGCCAACCGGGCGGTGTCCGAGTGCGATGTGCTGCTGGCTGTGGGCACCCGCTTTTCCGACCGGGTCGCCCTGAACCCCCGCTCCTTTGCGAAACAGGCCACCATTATCCAGATCGACATCGACCCCAGCGAACTGGGCAAAAATGTGGAGGTGGACCTGGCCATTGCCGGAGATGCCGCCTATGTGCTGCGGGCTATGCTGCCCCAGCTGAAACAGCAGGATCATTCCCAGTGGATGGAGCAGATCCAGTCGTGGCAGAAGCGGGACTACCACCCCGCCTCCGACCCCAGCCGGCTGATGCCCCATGAGGTGATCGGAGAGGTGTGCGACCAGTGCGGCCCCGAAACGGTCTATGTTACCGATGTGGGACAGCACCAGATGTGGGCAGCACAGTATCTGCGCCATGCAAAAAGCCGGGGCTTCATCACCAGCGGCGGCCTTGGCACCATGGGCTTTGGGTACGGAGCTGCCATTGGCGCCCAGATGGCTCTGGGCCGCAGCCAGCGAGTGGTGATGTTTACCGGTGATGGTTCCTTCCACATGAACCTGAACGAAGCCTGCACCGCTGTGAGCTATGAACTGCCCATTGTGACGGTGATCTTCAACAACCAGGTGCTGGGCATGGTGCGGCAGTGGCAGACCAGTTTTTATGGCAAGCGTTATTCCCAGACCGACCCCCATCGCCGCACTGACTTTGTCAAGCTGGCCGATGGATTTGGCCTTAAGGGATACCGCTGCCAGAACCTGGAGCAGTTCCGGGCGGCGCTGGCGGATGCCCTGACCCAGAAAGGCCCCACCTGGATCGAGTGCCTGATCGATAAGGACGAGCGGGTGCTGCCCATGATCCCCGGCGGCGGCGACATCAACGATATCATCCTGAACTGAGAGGAGGCGCTGGGATATGGATTCTGCACAGCGCAAGGTGATCAGCCTTTTGGTGGAAAACCACAGCGGTGTTCTGGCACGGGTATCCAGCCTGTTTTGCCGCAGAGGGTTCAACATCGACAGCCTGACGGTGTCGGCCACCAATGACCCCACCGTCAGCCGCATCACGGTGACGGTCTCCGGCTCAGGCAAAGAGTTGCAGCAGCTGGTCTTGCAGACCGAGCGGCTGGAGGTGACCCGCCAGGTCTTTGTGCTGGAGACCGCCAATACCTTGCAGCGGGAGCTTTTGCTGCTGAAGGTGGCAGCGGATGTCCACAGCCGGGCCGAGCTGCAGGAGATCGCGAACATTTACAAAGCAAAGATCATCGACCTGTCTCCGGACAGCATGGTGTTTGAGCTGACCGGCAAGCCGGAAAAGATCAACGCATTTCTGGTGATGTTCCAGGGGTACAAGATCCTGGAGCAGTGCCGCACCGGTGTTACCGCCCTGGAGCGGGGCGGGATGCACCAACACATGCAGAAACCTCCGCAGGAGGTACGCAGCGAGCAGCTGTGAAAAAATACGCATCTCCGCTCCCTGGGACGCCGGGCGGCGTCCGACTGAGCGAATGAAATAACGCTTTTGCCTTACAAACAACACAAAAAAGGAGAGTTTACGATCATGGCCATCAAGAAATATTACGATTCCGACTGCAACCTGGGAATGTTGGACGGCAAGACCGTCGCAGTCATCGGCTTTGGCAGCCAGGGCCACGCCCATTCTGAGAACCTGGCAGAGAGCGGCGTCAACGTGGTTGTGGGTCTGCGCAAAGGCTCGGCTCACTGGGAAAAGGCCGCAAAGTTTGCCCAGGATCATGAGAACTTCCAGGTGATGGAAGTGGAAGAGGCAGCCAAGGCTGGCGATATCGTAATGATGCTGGTGCCGGATGAGCTGTGCGCCGATATCTACAACAAGCAGGTGGCGCCTTATATGACCGAGGGCAAGGCCCTGGCCTTTGCGCATGGTTTCAACATCCACTTCAAGACCATTGTGGCGCCCCAGAATGTGGACGTGATCATGATCGCCCCCAAGGGCCCCGGCCATACCGTCCGCAGCCAGTATGTGGAGGGCCACGGTGTCCCCAGCCTGATCTGTGTGGAGCAGGACTACACCGGCAAGGCTAAGGAGCTGGCTCTGGCTTATGCCTGCGGCATCGGTGCAGGCCGGGCCGGCATCCTGGAGACGACCTTTAAGGAGGAGACCGAGACCGACCTGTTTGGCGAGCAGGCTGTGCTGTGCGGCGGTGTGTGCGAGCTGATCCACGCAGGCTTTGACACCCTGGTGGAGGCAGGCTACGCCCCTGAGATGGCCTACTTTGAGACCTGCCATGAGATGAAGCTGATCGTGGACCTGATCAACGAGGGCGGCTTCTCCAAGATGCGCTACTCCATTTCTAACACCGCAGAGTATGGCGACTACCGCACCGGCAAGCGCCTGATCACCGAGGAGACCCGCAAGGAGATGAAGAAGGTGCTGACCGAGATCCAGGACGGTACCTTTGCCTCCGAGTTCCTGGCCGAGATGAGCGACAAGGGCGGCCGCAAGGTCCACTTCCTGGCAAAGCGCCGCATGGAGGCAGAGCTGCCCATCGAGAAGGTGGGCGCTGAGCTGCGCGGCATGATGAGCTGGCTGAAGAAGTAAGCTGCACCCCCCATTGATACACACCTAAAACCGGCCCTCTCGGTCCGCGCCTGCTGCCGCAGAGCGGGCAGAGAGGGTTTTTCAGGAGGAGATTATGAGAAGCGATAATGTGACCAAAGGTTCGGAGCGCGCACCCAACCGCAGCCTGTTCTACGCCCTGGGCTATACCCCTGAAGAACTGGACCGTCCGCTGATCGGTGTGGTGTCGGCGTACAGCGAGATCGTGCCCGGCCATATGAACCTGGACAAACTGGCAGATGCCGTCAAGGCCGGTGTGCGGATGGCCGGGGGCACCCCCGTACTGCTGCCTGCCATTGGCGTGTGCGACGGCATTGCTATGGGGCATGTGGGCATGAAATACTCGCTGGCATCCCGGGAGCTGATCTGCGACAGTGTAGAGACCATGCTGATGGCCCACCAGCTGGATGGCCTGGTGCTGGTGCCCAACTGTGATAAGATCGTGCCCGGCATGGTGATGGCAGCGGTGCGCATGGATGTGCCCGCTGTGGTCTGCTCCGGCGGGCCGATGCTGGCGGGCAGCTACGGCGGCGAGGAAGTCAGCCTTTCCAAGATGTTTGAGGCGGTGGGCGCCTATAAGGCGGGGATGATCACCGCCGACCAGCTGGAGGACTGCACCTGCAACTGCTGCCCCAGCTGCGGCAGCTGCTCGGGTATGTACACCGCCAACAGCATGAACTGCCTGTGCGAGGCCATTGGCATTGCACTGCCGGGCAATGGCACCATCCCGGCGGTCTATTCCAAGCGGCTGCAGCTGGGCAAGCATGCCGGTATGGCCATCATGGACCTGGTGCGCCGGGGCATCACCGCCCGGCAGATCATCAATGAGCGGTCCATCCGCAATGCATTGACCTGCGATATGGCACTGGGCTGCTCCACCAATACGGTGCTGCATCTGCTGGCCATTGCATACGAAGCCGGTGTGCCCATCGACCTGGCGCTGTTCAACGAGATCAGTGCAAAGACCCCCAACCTGTGCCATCTGGCCCCGGCAGGGCCTACCCATATGCCGGATCTGTACGCTGCAGGCGGCATCCCGGCGGTGCAGGCGGAGCTGGCCAAAAAGGGCCTGCTGGATCTGGATGTGCTGACCGTGACCGGCAAGACCCTGGGGGAGAACATCCAGGGCGCCCGCATCCTGGACACCAAGGCCATCCGCCCCATTGAGGACCCCTACTCGGAAAACGGCGGCCTGCAGATCCTGTGGGGCAACCTGGCCCCGGATGGATGCGTGGTCAAGCGCAGTGCAGTGGCGCCAGAGATGCAGTGCCATTCCGGCCCGGCCCGGGTATTTGACAGCGAGGAGGAGGCCATTGCCGCCATTTATGCGGGCAAGATCGTGCCCGGTGATGTGGTAGTGATCCGGTACGAAGGCCCCAAGGGCGGCCCCGGTATGCGGGAGATGCTGAACCCCACCTCTGCTCTGGCAGGCATGAAGCTGGATAAGACGGTGGCCCTGATCACCGATGGCCGGTTCTCCGGCGCATCCCGCGGCGCTGCCATTGGCCATGTCAGCCCGGAGGCTGCCTCCGGCGGGCCCATCGGCCTGGTGGAAGAAGGGGATACCATCTCCATCGACATCCCCCATGCCAAGATCACGCTGGAGGTGCCGGAGGAGGTGCTGGCGCAGCGGTTGGCAAAGTACCAGGCACCGGAACCCAATATCCGCACCGGCTGGCTGTCCCGCTATGCCCGGATGGTCACCAGTGCAAACCTGGGCGCAGTGCTGAAGTGAGGCGGATGGTATGACGAACAAGGAGTGGCAGACCCGCCTGTCGGGCTTGGTGGTGTTCCGTCCACTGGGACAGGACCCGGTGTTTGCGGCGCTGGAACAGCTGATCGGTCTGCTGGGGCAGAAGCCGGAGCAGCCTGCAGTGCTGAGCCGTGCAGTGGCCCAGATGGAGGGGGAGCTGTTTGCCCATACCACCGATCTGTCGGCCTATCTCTCCGCTGCCGTGCTGGAGGCAGAGACGGTCTGTGTGCGCCGGGCTGCCCAGGGCGCGCTGCCTGCGGTATTGCAGACGGCTCTGGACCGGGAGCTGGCGCTGCTGCAGGCGGCCTGCGGCCTGACCTTGGATGACCTGCTGGAGGAAGCGGGGGAGGATACCCGCCGCGCGCTGGAGTTTCTGCCCCGGTGGGAGACAAGCGCTGTGGATCTGGCTGCGGCATACGCCCAGCGTATGAGCCAGGTGGGACGCAAAGGCTACGGGATGTTTGCCAAGTACCATGTGTTTACGGTGGAAAACGGCCAGCTGGTGCCGGTGAAATACCCGGACCCTCAGCGGCTGGAGGAGCTGCCCGGCTATGAGCGGGAGCGGGAAAAGGTGATCGCCAACACCCGTGCCTTGCTGGCGGGGATGCCGGCCAACAACGTGCTGCTGTACGGAGATGCCGGCACCGGCAAATCCAGCACCGTAAAGGCCATTGCCAACGAGTTCGCACCCCAGGGACTGCGGTTGGTGGAGGTGAAGAAAAATCAGCTCTACCAGATCCCGGAACTGATGGATCAGCTGGCAGACAACCCGCTGAAGTTCCTTCTTTTCATCGACGATCTGAGCTTTACCGCCAACGACGACAACTTTGCAGCGCTGAAAGCGATCTTGGAGGGCAGCGTGGGCGGCCGGGCCAAAAATCTGGCGGTCTATGCCACCTCCAACCGCCGCCATCTGGTCAAGGAGACTCTGACCGACCGCACCGGGGACGATATCCACGAGGCGGACACCCGTCAGGAGCTGATGAGCCTCTCTGCCCGCTTTGGGCTGACGGTGACCTTCCAGCGGCCGGAAAAGGCCCGCTTTGAGGCCATTCTGACCGAGCTGGCCCGTCAGCACGGCATTGAGATGCCGATGGAGCAGCTGCTGGTCAAGGCCGAGGCGTTTGCCATCCGGGCCGGGGGACGCAGCCCCCGGGTGGCAAAGCAGTTCATCGAGCAGTGCGAGAGCGGCGTGCAGAAGTGAACCGAACAACAAAAAACCAGGCAGAGAAGCTCTCTGCCTGGTTTTTTTGTTTATTTGGGCAAACGGCGTATGCTGGCTCAGACACGCTCTGAGACCAGCTGGAACCCGGCGCGGGCCAGCTCCTGGCGGATCTGCTCGATCTGGGCGGCGTCCCGGGTCTCCAAAGCCAGCTTCAAAAAGCAGCTGGAGATGGGCATATTGGGGTCAGAACCATCGTGGAGCACCGACACCACGTTGCTGCCGCAGCGGGAAACGATGCGGGCTACCTGCTCCAGCTGGCCGGGGCGGTCCTCCAGGGCGATGGTCAGGTTGGCTTTGCGGCCGCTCATCACTAAGCCGCGGGTGATGACCCGGTTCAGGATGTTTACATCAATGTTGCCGCCGGAGACCAGGCATACCACCTTTTTGCCTGCCAGAGGCAGCTTGTGGAACAAAGCGGCGGCCACCGGCACAGCGCCTGCGCCCTCTGCGACCAGCTTCTGGTTTTCCATCAGGGAGAGGATGGCCGCAGCGGTCTCGTCCTCAGATACAGTGACGATATCGTCTACATATTCCTCGCAGAGCTGATAGGTCAGCTCGCCGGGGGTCTTGACCTGGATGCCGTCCGCAAAGGTGGAAGCGGCGTTCAGGGTCTGGTAGCGGTGCTCATGGAGGGAGCGGTACATACTGGGCGCACCCTCCGCCTGGACGCCGTAGATCTTGACCTCCGGACGCAGGCTCTTGATGGCGAAGGCCACGCCGGAGATCAATCCGCCGCCGCCCACCGGCACGATCACGGCATTCACATCCGGCAGCTGGTCCAGGATCTCCAGGCCAATGGTGCCCTGCCCGGCAATGACCTGCTCGTCGTCGTATGGGTGGATAAAGGTCATGCCGGTCTCAGCCTGCAGTTCCACTGCCTTGTCGTGGGCGTCGTCGTAGGTGCCGGGTACCAGGCAGACCTCTGCGCCCAGGTTCTTGGTGTTTTCTACCTTCATCAAAGGGGCGCCGTCCGGCATGCAGACGATGCTTTTGATGCCGCGGCGGGTGGCTGCCAGCGCCACGCCCTGGGCGTGATTGCCCGCAGAGCAGGCGATGACACCCTTGGCACGCTCCTCCTCTGAAAGCTGACTGATCTTATAGTAAGCGCCCCGGACCTTAAAACTGCCGGTGACCTGCAGGTTTTCGGTTTTCAGGTAGAGTTGGCAGTCACAGTGCAGGCGGGGGGCCTCGATGAGGTCGGTGCGGCGGGCAACGTCTTTGAGCACAAAGGCGGCGTGGTAGATCTTATCCAAAGTCAGCATGACGATATACTTCCTATCCTTTTTGTACTCCCGCCATGCAGTGGGCATGGATGCGGGAATTTTAGTATAGAATACTAAAATTGATTTGTCAAATGAATTTTGTTCACCTATAACTGCGACAAGGCGCAAGGGGGACAAAAGCTGTTTTTTCGGGTTTTTCTCACTGGCTGCTGTGCCCCGGCCCGATGCGCAAAAACTTTGGCCCGTGCATCTGCACGGGCCGTGTGAAATGTTTTTTGGTTCTTTTTTCTTGCAAAAGGGGAAGCACCCGTATGCCGGGCAGCTCCTGCGCCCCCATAAGAGGGTTCAGATGCAGTCCAGAATGGCATCGCCCATGGCGGCGCAGCCCAGGCAGGTGCAGCCATCGCTCATCGTATCGGCGGTGCGCAGGCCCTTGTCCAGAACGCTGGCCACGGCGTCCTCAATGGCCTGGGCTTCATCGCGCATACCGAAGGAATAGCGCAGCATCATGGCCGCCGAGAGGATGCAGGCGGTGGGGTTGACGATGTCCTTGCCGGCAATGTCCGGAGCGGAGCCGTGGATAGGCTCATACAGGCCACGGGTTCCGTCGCCCAGAGAGGAGGAGGGGATCATGCCGATGGAGCCGGTGATCATGGATGCCTCGTCCGAAAGGATATCTCCAAACATATTCTCGGTAACGATCACGTCGAACTGACTGGGGTCCTTGACCAGCTGCATGGCGCAGTTGTCCACGAACATCTCGCTGTACTCTACGTCCGGGTACTCGGCTTGCAGCTGGTGCATCACAGCCCGCCACAGACGGCTGGTGTCCAGTACGTTGGCTTTATCTACACAGCAGAGCTTTTTGCGGCGCTGGCGGGCTGTTTCAAAGCCGATGCGGCCAATGCGCCGGATCTCCTGCTCAGAGTAGGGCATCTGATCCACGGCCTGTTTTTCGCCGCTGGGCAGGGTGTCGGTGCGGTGCTCTCCAAAATACACGCCGCCGGTCAGCTCCCGCACGATGATCAGGTCGATGCCTTTGGCCACGATCTCCGGTTTCAGCGGGCTGGCGGGGGCAAGCTGCGGCCAGATGCGGGCGGGGCGGTTGTTGGAGTACAGGCCCATCCCTGCACGGAGCCGGAGCAGCCCTTTTTCCGGCCGCTGCGGGCCGGGCAGCCCCTCCCACTTCGGGCCGCCTACGGCGCCCAGCAGCACACTGTCTGCCGCCAGGCATTTGTCCAGCTCCTGCTGGGGCAGGGGGTCTCCGTATTTATCAATGGCCTCGCCCCCCATAGCGGTGTCCACATAGTGGAAGGTATGGCCGTATTTTTCAGCGATGCGGTCCAGCACACGCACCGCCTGGGCAACGATCTCAGGGCTGGAGCAGTCGCCCCAGATAACAGCGATGGTCTTTTCCATGTGGCTCTCCTTTTACTGGTCCGGGTGGCGGTTTTGGATGGCGTTCATCAGCCCACCGGCGGCAATGATCTCCTGGATAAAGGGCGGGAAGGGCTGCGCCTGGAAGCTGCAGCCGGTGGTCTCGTCGGTGATAAGGCCGGTGTCAAAGTCCACCCGCACGGTGTCCCCGGCGGCAATGGCATCCGCAGCCTCCGGACACTCCAGGATGGGCAGCCCGATATTGATGCTGTTGCGGTAGAAGATACGGGAAAAGCTTTTGGCGATGACCACCGAGATGCCCGCGGTTTTGATGCACAGGGGGGCGTGCTCCCGGGAGGAGCCGCAGCCAAAGTTCCATCCGCCCACCATCACATCCCCGGGATGCACCCGCTGCACAAAGTTTTTGTCGATGTCCTCCATGCAGTGGGCAGCCAGCTCCTGGGCGTTCTGGGTATTCAGATACCGGGCGGGGATGATCACATCGGTATCCACGTTGTCAGGATACTTAAAAACAGAACCTTTTGCGTTCATGGGGTCGCTCCTCCTTTTCTCTCAAACCGTGCGGGGGTCGGTGATATAGCCGGTCAAAGCACTGGCGGCGGCGGTAGCAGGGGAGGCAAGGTAGACCTCGCTCTTGACGTGGCCCATGCGCCCCACAAAGTTGCGGTTGGTGGTGGACACACAGCGCTCCCCCTCAGCCAGGATGCCCATGTATCCGCCCAGGCAGGGGCCGCAGGTGGGGGTGGAGACGATGCACCCAGCATCGATAAAGGCGGTGGTCCATCCCCGGAGGATGCACTCCCGATAGACGGACATGGTGGCCGGGATGATGATGCCCCGTACGCCCTTGGCGATATGGCGGCCCTTGAGGATCTCGTAGGCAGCCTGCATATCCTCCAGCCGGCCGTTGGTGCAGCTGCCGATCACCACCTGGTCGATGCGGATGCCGCTGCCCTCCCGTGCGGGGTGGGTGTTCTCCGGCAGGTGGGGGTAGCTGACCGTGGGTTCCAGCGCAGACAGGTCGATCTGGATGGTCTGCTCATACACGGCATCGGGGTCGGCCTCATAGAACACCGGCGGCCGCTGGCTGCGGCCTGCCAGATACTGACGGGTCACTGAATCCACCGGGAAGATGCCGTTTTTGGCACCGGCTTCAATGGCCATGTTGCAGATGCAGAGACGGTCCTCCATGGTCAGGCTGGCCACGCCCGGGCCGGTGAACTCCATGGACTGGTACAGCGCCCCGTCCACCCCGATCTGACCGATGATGTGCAGGATCACATCCTTGCCGCTGACCCGGGGCGGCAGGGTCCCGGTAAGCACGAACCGGATGGCCGAGGGGACCTTGAACCAGGCTGTACCGGTGGCCATGCCTGCGGCCATATCGGTGGAGCCTACCCCGGTGGAAAAGGCACCCAGGGCGCCGTAGGTGCAGGTGTGGCTGTCGGCGCCGATGACACAGTCCCCGGCGGTGACGATGCCTTTTTCCGGCAAAAGGGCGTGCTCAATGCCCATCTCGCCAACATCGTAGAAGTTGAGGATATCGTATTTGCTCGCAAATTCCCGGCACTGTTTGGACTGGGTCGCGCTTTTGATGTCCTTGTTGGGGGCAAAGTGGTCCAGTACGATGGCGATATGCTCTTTATCAAATACCTTGTCGAACCCGGCACGCTCAAACTCGTTGATGGCTACCGGGGTAGTGATATCGTTGCCCAGCACGATGTCCAGCTTGGCGCGGATGAGCTGCCCGGCCTTGACCTCGGCAAGGCCCGCATGGGCGGCAAGGATCTTTTGCGTCAGGGTCATTCCCATAATGATGCTCTCCCTTCATTTGCTGTTGATGGCGCTGACCAGGGCACGGATGCCGGCCACGATGATGTCGGTGTGGGAGCCTGCGCCCCAGCTGGCGGTACCATCCCCCCAGGTAAGCCCCACATAGGAGGCAGCGCGGGAGGTGGAACCCTGGTCCAGACTGTGCTCGGCGTAGCTTTCCAGATGGAAGTCCAGGCCGGTGGCGCTCTGGATGGCGTTGGCTACAGCGTCTAGACGTCCGTTGCCCACCGCAGTGACCTGCTTGCGCTGTCCGTTCAGGCACAGGGTGACGTCGGCGGTGATGCCGTTGACCTGGGCGAAGTGGGCCTCTGCTACATCCAGCGGAGTGGTCTTGTTGAGGTAGGAGGTTTCAAAGATATCCAGCACCTCCGCAGCGCTGAGCTCCTTGTGGCGGCGGTCGGACACGCCCTTGACCTTGTAGCCCAGCGCCTCCCGCATTTTGGGGGGAAGGTTATAGCCATAGTTCTGCTCCAGCACAAAGCCGATGCCGCCTTTGCCGGACTGGCTGTTGATGCGGATCACGTCTGCATCATAGGTGCGGCCGATGTCGTGGGGGTCGATGGGGATATAGGGGCAGGTCCAGCGGTGTTCGCCCTGGGCTTTGCGGTAGGCCATGCCCTTGGCGATGGCGTCCTGGTGGCTGCCGGAGAAGGCGGCAAATACCAGCTGCCCGGCATAGGGGGTGCGCTCATAGATATGCATCCGGGTCACCCGCTCGTACACCTGGCAGATGCCGGGCATATCCGAAAAATCCAGCCGGGGGTCTACCCCATGGCTGTACAGGTTCATGGCCAGGGTCACGGCATCCACGTTGCCGGTGCGCTCGCCGTTGCCAAACAGGCAGCACTCTACCCGCTGGGCACCTGCCAGCACAGCCAGCTCGGCACAGGCGACGCCGGTGCCCCGGTCGTTGTGGGGGTGGGTAGAGAGGATGACGCTGTCCCGGAAGTGCAGCTGGCGGGAGCAATACTCCACCTGGCTGGCGTAGACGTGGGGCATACTCATCTCCACAGTGACCGGCAGGTTGATGATCATGGGGCGGTCTGGGGTGGGCTGCATCACGTCCAGTACGGCATTGCAGACCTCGACGGCATAGTCCACCTCGGTGCCGGTAAAGCTCTCCGGGCTGTACTCGAACAGGAAGTTGCCCTCGTACTCCTGGCTGAGCTGCCGCACCAGCTTTGCGCCGTCCACAGCGATCTGCTGGATCTCGGCTTTGGATTTATGGAACACCTGTTCCCGCTGAGCCGAGGAGGTGGAGTTATAGAAATGGATCACCGCCCGGGGGGCGCCCTTTACCGCCTCAAAGGTGCGGCGGATGATATGGTCCCGGCACTGGGTCAGCACCTGCACCGTGACATCGGCGGGGATGCGGTCCTGTTCGATCAAGGTGCGCAGAAACTCATACTCGGTCTCGCTTGCGGCGGGGAAGCCTACTTCGATCTCCTTAAAGCCGATCTTTACGAGCAGGTCAAAAAACTCCAGCTTCTCTTCCAGGCTCATGGGGACGATCAGCGCCTGGTTGCCGTCCCGCAGATCCACGCTGCAAAAGGCGGGGGCGGTCTCGATATGGTCTTTTTTCACCCAGCTGTCGTAGCCGGCGGGAGCCGGGTAATAACCCGGTGCGTACTTGGTGGCGTCCATCATTTCTGGTCTCCTTTTCCCCGGTGTGTTGGCAAACAAAAAGCTCCCGTCTCTCAAAGGAAGGTTCATCCTTTGAGAGACGGGAGCCATCAAATAGCGTATAAAAGGCAGCCCGCGGTACCACTCTCGTTGCTGCACGGTATTGGTGCAGCCCCTCAGCACGATCGGCCGCTTGCACGGCGAATCGCTGCCCGGGTAACGGTGGGCTTCCGTCCAGGCTTACTAAGGCGTATGCCGGTTGAGTCTGGCTGCTCAGGGGCCAGTAGACGGGACCATCCGCACTGCCTTGCACCATCCGGCAGCTCTCTGTACGCAGACCATGACCCGGTTTTTCCCCTTCGTTGCATTTGGTCAAAATGTTTTGGAAGTGGGTTCAGTTTAGCATAGCCTTTTGCGCAAGTCAAGAGATTTGCAGGGACTGAAAGCATGAAAGATGTGCAGATGAAAAGCTATAAAATACAATAAATTTCAAAAGGCGGCGGTGGGGCGCCCGGCATAAAAGAGCGGGCGGCACCCTATGGATGCAAACTGCCCCCGCTGTGCTTGCGGTACACAGCGGGGGCAATTTGTTTGCGGTATTTGGTTTGGTGTAGGAGGAATCATGTGCAGGGGTGCGGTTGCGGCCCCGCGTCCCTGTGCCATTATAGTATCACGAAAATTCTGCGAAATTATGCTCTTTCTATGAAGCTTTTGTGAATTGCCGCAGGGGTCATTCCGGTGCTTTCATGCTTTCTACCATGCTGATGCGCTTGACCTGCAGCCGCATGAAGAAGCATACCCCAAAGGTGAACAGCATGGTCAAAGCCACACTATACACAAAGCTGAGGGGCGAGATGGAGCGGATGAACATCATCCGGTCCATCTCCACCGTGCGCACGATGAACTGATGCAGCGGGGTGCCCAGCAAAAGACCCACGGCAGCGCCGATCAGGCTCAGCAGTTCGATCTCCCGGAAGATGTAGCGGTAGACCTCCTTATCGTAGAAGCCCAGCACCTTGATGGTGGCCAGCTCCTTTTTGCGCTCGGCCAGGTTGACGCTGATCAGGTTGTACAGCACCACGGCTGCCAGGGCAGCGGCGCAGAAGATGATCAGGATGACCACATAGTTCAGGCTGGTGACCATGTTGTTGAACATACGGGTCAGATCCTCGGTAAAGGATACGCTGCTGACGTAGTTGCAGCTCAGCAGCTGGGCCCGAAGGGCATCCTCCTGGTCCGAGTCGGCGCAGTTGGTCTGACCGAATACGGTGTTCCACTCCGGCTGCTCGCCCAGCAGGGTCTCCAGGCTCTGCTGCGACAGGTACAGCCGGGGGAAGATATAGTCCTCGGCGATGCCGGTAAGCACCAGATCCACCCGTCCGCCGGAGGGGCTGTCCACGGTCAGGGTGTCCCCCACGGACAGCTTGAGCATCTCGGCGTTCTTTTCGGTAAGGATGACGCTGTCGGCCTCAAAGGGCAGGCCCTCGCCGCTCTTGCGGTCCCGGAAGGTGAAATACCGGGTCATCTGGCTGGGGTCCTGCGCACCCACCACAGTGGCGGTGACGGTCTCATCTGCCTGGCTGCTGCGCAGAGTTACGTTGTGGGTGTAGAAAGCGCCCCAGCTCTCCACGGCGTCGCTGGTCTCCAGCTTATCCGCCAGCCCGTTCTCCAGCTCCAGTGCCTGGCTGCTGTTCAAAGAGATAGTAAGGTCGGTGTGGGTCAGCTGGGTGGACTGTTTGGCCACCATGGGCAGGATGGAGTCCTGGATGCCGAAGCCGATCAGCAGCAGGGCGGTGCAGCCCGCCACGCCCAGCACGGTCATGAAGAAGCGCTTTTTATACCGGAACAGGTTGCGGGCGGTGGTCTTTTGGGAGAAGCTCATCCGCTTCCACAGCGGGGTGATGCGCTCCAGCAGGATGCGCTTGCCGGCCACCGGGGCACGGGGCAGCAGCAGCGCAGCGGATTTTTCCCGCAGGCTGGCCCGGCAGGCTTCCAGCGTGGCCAGACCGATGATGGCGGTGCTGACCAGGACCGAAATGGCAGCAAGGCCGGGGTAGAACCGCAGGTGGAAGGTGGGCAGCTGGAACAGCATCTTGTAGGCTTCCCACAAAATAGAGGGGAACACGATGAAGCCCAGCACCATGCCCACGGCACTGCCCAGCAGGCTGGCAGCAGCGCCATAGAACAGGTACTTGGAGGAGATGCTGGCGCTGGAGTAACCCAGTGCTTTCAGGGTGCCCAGCTGCAGGCGGTTCTCGTCCACCATACGGGTCATGGTGGTGGTAGCCACCAGAGCCGCTACCAGGAAGAAGAAGATGGGGAACACCCGGGCGATGGCTTCCATGCGGTCCGCATACTGCGCAAAGGTGACAAAGCTCACCGTGCTGTTGCGGTCCAGCACATACCACTCGCCGGATTCGATCTCGCTGATCTGCTCCTCTGCATCGTGGATCTGCTGCAAGCCCTCGGCCAGCTGACGTTCGGCATCGGCTTTTTGGGTCAGGTATTCGGTGCGGCCATCCTCCAGCTGCTGCTGACCGGTGCGGTACTCGCCCCAGCCGGAGTCCAGTTTACTGCGGGCATCGGCCAGCTGGCTCTCGGCAGCATCAAAGGCGGCGTAGGCGGTGGCGGCGCCGGTGCTCAGATCCAGCTGACCGCTCATCAGCGCCAGTTTCATCTGACGCAGGGCGGCTTTGGCCTCGGTGACCAGCGCTGTGTTGGAAAGATTGGGCGAAGAGATCAGCCCCTGGGCAAACATCTGGCGTTTGCCCTCGTCCAGCTGCTGCTGGTAGCCTTGCAGCTGGTTATAGATGTTATCGTAGGCGCTTTGGGCTTTAGCCAGCATATCCCGCAGCTCGGTGTACTCCTCGTCGTCCGGCTCGGCTTCTTCCAGAGCGTGACGGGCGTTGTTCAGGGCGACCTCGGCATAATCCAGCAGCGGGTCAGCGACCTGCTTGAGATTGACCAGCATTTCGATCTGCGCCAGCTGATCCTCAAATTGCAGCATCTGTTCCTGGCCGGAGAGCAGCTGGTCTGCACCGCCGGTCATGGTCTGGGGCAAAGATGCCTTTTGCGCTTCCAGCTGGGCTTTGCCGGCAGAGTACTCCTGTTCGCCCTGGTTCAGCTGGGCAAGGGCTGCATCCAGTTTCTGCTGGGCGTCTGCAAGCGCTTGCTCGGCCTTATCGAATTCGGACTGTGCCTGCGCCTTCTTTTCCTCATAGGTGGCCTTGGCATCTGCCAGCTGGTGCTGGGCATCCTCGATCAGCTGGGTGCGGCGCACCTGGCATTGTCCGGCGCTGATCCCGCTGATCCGGTCGGCCACGGTGTCCAGGGCATCCTGGTATTCATCGGAGTAAGCGCTCAGCCCCTGCACCCCGGCTGCCTTGATATAGCAGGCGGTATAATAATCGGTTGTAAAATTGCCCTCCGGCACAAAGACGATCTGGTCCAGCGTGCCATCCCCGGCGGTGCTGGTCTCGGGGTTATTGGAGATGTACTGGGGGTCCTGCACAGCGCCCACCACGGTGAACTCGGTGCGGCCGAGGCCCGAATCCTCCGGCAGATGCAGCACAGTACCCTCCGGGATGGGGGTGCCGTAGCCAATGGTGTGGACCACACACTCATTGGGGGCAGCGGGCATCCGTCCGGACAGCAGTACCAGACGGTTCAGGTTGGCAGGGTCCTGGGATACGGGGTCGGCGGGCAGCTGCTGCATCCGCACCACCGACAGCTCTTCGTCCCCGTTCCAGCGGGCTTCCAGGTCTGTAAACTGCACCGGCATCACAGCCTGTACGCCCTCAGCACCGGCAATGGCGTCGATGTCTGCCTGGGACAAGCCCAGGGTGGAAAGCACCCGCAGGTCAAAGACGTTCTGCCGGGCAAAGTATTCATCTCCGGCCAGCCGCATACTCGGGGCAAAGCTCACCAGGCCGGTCAGCATCATGACCCCCAGCAGCACGATGCCAAACAGGGAGATGAAGCGGCTGAGGTTGCTTTTGAGATCCCGCAGGATATTTTTGCGATAACTTTTTGTCACGATGCTCACCACTCGATCTGTTCTACCGGGACGGGGTGCTTGTTGACCTCATTGGAGAGGATCTGGCCGCTGCGCACCTGGATGACCCGGTCGGCCATGGCAGTCAGGGCCGAGTTGTGGGTGATGACGATCACGGTCTGGCCGGTGGTGCGGCAGGTGTTCTGCAAAAGGGCCAGCACCGATTTGCCGGTCTTGTAGTCCAGCGCACCGGTAGGCTCGTCGCACAGCAGGAGCTTGGGGTTTTTGGCCAGGGCACGGGCGATGGCCACCCGCTGCTGCTCGCCGCCGGACAACTGTGCGGGGAAGTTGTTCAGCCGCTCCCCCAGGCCAACGCTGCGCAGGGTCTCGGCGGGGTCCAGCGGGTCGCGGCAGATCTCGCTGGCCAGCTCTACATTTTCCAGGGCGGTGAGGTTCTGCACCAGGTTGTAGAACTGGAACACGAACCCGACGTCATACCGGCGGTAGGTGGTCAGCTCCTTGTCCGTAAAGCGGCTGATGTTCCGTCCGTCCAGCCAGACGCTGCCCTCATCGCAGCTGTCCATGCCGCCCAGGATGTTCAGCAGGGTGGTCTTGCCGGCGCCGGAAGGGCCGACGATGATGCAGAATTCCCCTTTGTCTACATAAAAGTTAAGATGATCGGCAGCGGCGATCTTGACGCTGCCCGTTTGATAATATTTGGAGACCTCTTCAAATTCTACAAAGTGCTCCATAGTGTCGCCTCCTTGCATGGGGTCGCCTCCGGCGGACCATGCCCCCGGCAAAACCGGGTAATGGGGCGGAGAGCGGGATGATAGAATGGTTTCATACCATACTAACTATAACATAAAATGACAAGGTTTGCAGACGGCAGTAACTGAATTTTCAAAAAATTAACAATGGTTTGCAACCGTGCAATAAATAGGGGCGGCGCTTGTGCCCAAAGCAGACGGCGGGGAGAGACTGGGGCGGGGTGAGGGTTGAAAATCAACCGGCGGCGCCAAACTTAGCTGTATTTTTGTCTTTGTTGTGGTATAATCCTATATTGGGCAATCATATCTGAAAAGGGGAGATGACATGAAAAGGAGAACAGCGCTGCCGGATCTGCTGCTGTTGTCCGGGACGTTGTTTGCAGCCTTTGTGCTGGTGGCGACCATCCAGCGGATCACAGGGCGGCTGGACGGCGTTGCGTCCATGGTGTTTCTGCTGGGGGCTTTTTTGGTGTCTCTGTACACAGAGGGGTACTTCTGGGGGGTGGCAGCCAGCCTGCTGGGGGTGCTGGCGGTAAACTTTGCGTTCCGCTCCCCCTATCTGGAGCTGAACTTTACCGTGCCGGAGAACCTGTTTTCCGGCGTGGTGATGCTGTTCGTTTCGGTGATGACCAGCACACTGACGACCCGGATCAAGCGCCAGGAAGCACTGCGGGCCGAGACGGAAAAGGAGACCATGCGGGCCAATCTGCTGCGGGCGGTGTCTCATGATCTGCGCACGCCGCTTACCTCCATCTATGGGGCCTGCTCCACCGTAATGGAGAGCTACGACTCGCTGGATAAAAGCCAGAAGCTGAAGCTTCTGGGGGAAGCCTGCGCCGATGCGCAATGGCTGAACCAGATGGTAGAAAACCTGTTGTCCATTACCCGCATCGGGGGAGAGGGCCCGGCGGTGCAGAAAACGCCCACCGTGCTGGAGGAACTGGTGGATACGGTGGTGCTCAAGTTCCGCAAGCACTGCCCGGGGCAGGCGGTGGAGGTGCAGATCCCGGAGGATTTTATTGTGATCCCTATGGACTCCATGCTGATGGAACAGGTGCTGACCAATCTTTTGGAAAATGCGGTCTACCATGCAAAGGGGATGACCCGGCTGATCCTGCGGGTCACGGCAGAAGGGGAGAAGGCTGTTTTTGCGGTGGAGGACGATGGCTGCGGCATCCCCAAAGACAAGCTGCGGAACCTGTTTACCGGCACAGCTGCCAGCAGCTCCGCCGACAGCAGCCGCCACGGCATGGGCATTGGTCTGTCGCTGTGCGCCGCTATCGTCAAAGCCCATGGCGGCGAGATCTGGGCCGAGAGCAAGCCCGGGCAGGGGACGAAGATCTGCTTCTGGCTTTTGACCGACATCAATCAAACAGAGGAAGTGCAAGATGAGCAATAACAAGTTCAAGATCCTGGTGGTGGAGGACGAAAGCAACATCAGCAGCTTTATCGAGACGCTGCTGGAGACCAGCGGTTATCATGCGCTGGTGGCTCATACCTGCGCCATGGGGCTGACCCTGTTTGCCTCCCACACGCCGGATCTGGTGATCCTGGACCTGGGACTGCCGGATCGGGATGGACAGGAGATGATCCGTCAGGTGCGCAAAAAGACCCTGACACCCATCATCGTGCTGTCTGCCCGCACCACCGAGCAGGATAAGATCCAGGCGCTGGATCTGGGAGCCAACGATTACATTACCAAACCCTTTGGCACCGGGGAGCTGATGGCCCGGGTCCGGGCGGCGCTGCGCAGCGGCCACAGCGGCTGGGGAACGGCACCGGGGGGCGTGTTCCGCGCCCAAGGACTGGAGATCAACCACGAGCGGCGCAAGGTATTTGTGGACGGGCAGGAGATCAAACTGACCCAGACAGAGTACAACATTGTTTCCTTTTTGTCCGAACATGCAGGCCGGGTGATGACCTATGCCGCCATTGTTCGGGCTATCTGGGGCGATATGGACTGCGGCAGCACCAAAAAGCTGCAGGTCAATATGGCAAATATCCGTAAAAAGCTGGGCAGCCGGCCCGGCAGCAACACGTACATCTTAAATGAACTGGGGGTCGGCTACCGGATGGTGGACGAGGACCCCGGCACAGAAGAACAGGAGACGACATGATTTTTGCACTGGTAGTATTTGCCGCCACCTATGTGGCGATGCTGGCCTGGCCGGAGCGACGCCCCTTGGCAGCGCTGACGGGAGCGGCTATTTTTGTGGTGATGGGACAGATGGGCGTCTATCAGCTTTCGCTGGGGCAGGCACTGGCCGCTGTGGACTTCAACGTGCTGCTGATGATCGCCGGCACGATGGGCACGGTGTCGCTGTTTATTGAGAGCAAGATGCCCCTGCGCCTGGCGGAACAGCTGATCCGTCATGTGCCGGATGTGCGGGGCGCAGTGACCGTGCTGGCGCTGTTTGCCGGCGTGATCAGCGCTTTTGTGGACAACGTGGCTACGGTGCTGATGATCGCACCGGTGGGCCTGGCCATTGCCCGGCGGCTGTCCATCTCGCCGGTGCCGGTGCTGATCGCCATTGCGGTTTCCTCCAACCTGCAGGGCGCCGCCACCATGGTGGGCGACACCACCAGTATGCTGCTGGGCGGTTTTGCGGAGATGAACTTCTTCGACTTTTTCTGGATGGAAGGCCGTCCGGGCATCTTCTGGGGCGTGGAACTGGGCGCACTGGTGTCTCTGGGGGTGCTGTGGGTCCTGTTCCGCAAGGATCGCCAGCCGGTACACGCCGAAGGGGACACCAAAGTAGAGGACGATGTGCCCACGGCGCTGATGATCCTGACGGTGGGCTTTTTGATCATTGCTTCGTTTTTGCCGCAGCCGGAAGGCGGCATCTGGCTGACCCTGTATGAGCTGCGCAGCGGCCTGATCTGCTCGGCAGTGTGTTTGTTTGGCGTGGTGCGCAGCTGTGTGCGCAGCCATTCGGTCAAGCCGGTGGGGCAGATGTTCCGTGCGCTGGATTGGGACACCCTGGCTCTGCTGTTTGGTCTGTTCATCCTGATCGAGGGCATCCGTACAGCCGGTGTCATCGATGCGATGGCCGGGCTGTTTTATAAGGTGGCAGGGCAGCAGCCGTTCCTGCTGTATACGCTGCTGGTATTTGTATCGGTGCTGGCATCGGCGTTTGTGGACAATATCCCCTATGTGGCTACGATGCTGCCGGTGGTGCAGAGCATTACGGCACAGATGGGCGGTATGCCCCCGTATGTGTTCTACTTTGGCCTGCTGACCGGTGCGACGCTGGGCGGAAACCTGACCCCCATCGGCGCTTCGGCCAACATTACCGCCATTGGAATGCTGCGCAAACAGGGGGAGAAGGTGACCACCGGCGACTTCCTCCGCATCGGTGTGCCCTTTACGCTGGCAGCCGTGCTCAGCGGATATGTCTACCTCTGGCTGGTCTGGGGCGTGTGACTTGCTTGCTGGGGGGATGCCTTTTGAAGGCTGAACCCCTGCCAAAAAGGGAAACGTTTGTTCTTGTCAGGTAACAGCAGGGGCAAACTTCCTGAGTGAACCGAAGAACCTTATAACAAAAAAGAAAACTCCCCGGAAGAAGTCTCCTTCCGGGGAGTTTTGCTGTGTATAGGATGGTGTGAGATATCAGGCGTCCGACCGGGAGAAGGCGTTCTTCATCTGGCTGCTCAGTTCAAACAGCACCTTATCCAGTGTTTCGGAAGCTTTTTTGCGCAGCAGGTCTGCGACAGCCTGGTTGGCCTCTTGCCGCAGGGCGGTGCGGGCGGAGGGGTCCGGCTGAGCCAGCAGCTGTGCGTCAAAACGGTTCAGGACAGCACGGCTCTGGGCCAGCACTGCATTTTCGTACCGCTCGATGTGGATGGCGGACTGGGCATACGAAGCATCGGCCATGGCGGCGATCATCCGGCTGACCCAGTAGAAACTATCAGTGGAGACCTCTCCGGTGGTACAGGACAGATAGTCCGGTGTGGTATCTACATTGGGGTAGAAGGGGGCCATGGTATTGAAAGCGTTGGAGGCAAAAGACACCCATTCCACCGCACTGCTGTCTGCGGGGAAGCCCGGCCGCAGCTGCAGCAGAGCCATCAGGTCGGTGCGGTTGACCCCGATGGGCCGGAAAATACCCTTTTGGTTGGGGTCGGCGCTGCGGGCATAGGGGTCGTAGGGGGTTCCCTGGTAGTGGGAGGAGAGCAGGTACTTGATCTCCTCCGGCGTGATCTTCTTTTCCGGCACCATGCACCAGGGCAGATCGTCCGAGCGGGGGGTGTAGTCGGCGTTGGGGCCGTCCCATACCTGGGTGCGGGGGTTCAGATGACGCAGCATGAACCAAGCCCGCGGGGTGTTGTAGACATGGTCGGCATCGTCGTGGCTGCCAAAGGCGGCGCGGGGGTCAAATACACCATCCATGGAAAGATCCAGATGGTTGTCGGCAATAAACTGGCGCAGGTCGGCAGAGCACAGATGCTCCCGCCGTGCGCCAAAAGCGTCCTGCAGGTCAAAGGAATCCAGTCCGAACTGGTTGGGCATCACAACATAGGCGTCGTCCGGCACCCGGCGGGCGATCCAGTGATGGCCGCCGATGGTCTCCAGCCACCAGATCTCGTTTACGTCCTGGAAGGCGATGCCGTTCTTTTCATAGGTGCCGTACTGCTCCAGCAGGCTGCCCAGGCGGGCCACACCCTCCCGGGCCGAGCGGATGTAGGGCAGCACCAGGCGGACGATGTCCTCTTCCCCGATGCCGCCGGGGACCATGGGGTCTGCCCCCAGCACCCGGGGGTTGGAGGTGATGGTCTCGGTAGCGGTCATGCCGACATTGGCTTCATTGACGCCGGAGGCTGCCCAGATCCCCTCGCCCTCTATGGCATTGGGCAGGATGGAGCAGCGCAGCGCCGCAGCCGGCAGAGGGATCTCCACATGAGAGATCACCGACCGGTAGACCGGGGACTGTTCGTCCGGGTGCAGGATGGTGAACTTTTTGGGCATAAAATGTCCTGCGCCGGAGTCATCGTTGCGGGCAATCATGGTCGAGCCATCGTAGCTGGCCTTTTTGCCCACCAAAATCGTTGTACAAGGCATGGAAAAGACCTCCTCTTCTTTTTAGCCCCGGTGGTATGGACCAGGGCGGCAAACATCTTTCCTTGATTGTAGCACGCAGGCTGTGGCAGCTCAAGAGGAAAAACGCGGCCGGGCAGTCCCACATATATAAGGAAAAGGAAAACAGGATTGCATTTCGGTGCGCGGATGATATGATTAAAGGGAGAGAATACAAGAAACGGGACTGGGCAGATGGGCGGATGCGGCAAAGCTACAGCCCCTGTGCCCCGTGCAGGAGGGGGAAAGGAAATGATCTATACCGTAACGTTCAACCCGGCGATTGATTATGTGGTGCAGCTGGACAGCCCGCTGGAGATCGGCGGGGTCAACCGGGCCAGCGCCGAACACTGCGTGCTGGGAGGCAAAGGCATCAATGTTTCGGGGGTACTGACAGAACTGGGCTGCGGGAATGTGGCGCTGGGTTTTGTGGCGGGGGAGACCGGGGCCTGGCTGGAGCGGGGTCTGGCTGCCCGGGGGCAGCAGACCGACTTTATCCGGCTGGACAGCGGGATGACCCGCATCAATGTAAAGATCAAGGGCGCAGAGGAGACTGAACTCAACGGCGCAGGCCCGCAGATCACCCCCGAGGCGATGGAACAGCTGTACCGGAAGCTGGATGCCCTTCTGCCGGGGGATGTCCTTGTACTGGCGGGCAGTATCCCTGCCTGTCTGCCCCAGGACACCTATCAGCAGATCCTGACCCGGCTGAAGGGGAAGGGGGTCCGGACGGCGGTAGATGCCACCGGGAAGCTGCTGATGAATGTTCTGCCCTACCGCCCTTTCCTGATCAAGCCGAACCATCACGAGCTGGCAGAGCTGCTGGGTCGGGCGCTGTATGGGGACCAGGAGATCGCCGGCGCTGCCCGTGTATTGCAGCAAAAAGGCGCACGGAATGTGCTGGTGAGCATGGCCGGAGAGGGGGCGCTTTTGCTGGACGAAGAGGGCTGGGTCCACCGCATCGGCACTCCGCAGGGACGGGTGGTCAACAGCGTGGGGGCCGGAGACAGTATGCTGGCGGGCTTTATGGCTGGATACCTGGATAGAGGCTGCTATGACCACGCTCTGCGGCTGGGCACTGCCTGCGGCAGCGCTACGGCATTTTGTCTGGGACTGGCGCAGCGCCCGCAGATCGAACAGATGCTGACGCAGCTGGAGAAGGCTGCCTGCCGGACGGCAAAGGATGCAGATTGAAAAATAGAAATATCCATTAAAATATACAACGAAGCAAAAAAGGACAGCCATACCGCGTGCATGGCCGCCTTTTTTGGCATATGAAGGATATTGGACGAAAATTTGGGCGGGTTTTAACGAAAAAATTGTGGATTGTGACCGAAAAAAAGTTTGTGATATATAAGATATGACGAAAGTAGCCCACACAAAAAGGACGTTTGGCGTTTTTGTTGAAAAAGAAAATAAAACATGATACAATGAACGCTAAAGATATTTTTGCGGCAGAAAAAACAAAATTGCTGCATCCCACCGTGCTTTGTATCGGGGTTTGGCAGACCCGGTCCTGGGCTGCTGTTTGGGCAGCCGGGAGCAAAGCTTTCTGCACAGCAGGACGGAGGGTTGTGGAAAATTCGGTCCACAAAAAGGGGGAAACGATCGTTGTCGATCCAATTTTTACAATATCAGCAGGAGATGTTCCGGTCGGTAATGGAGCGTCTGAATAAGGAAGGACGCGCAGTCGTGGTGCAGCCCAAGGGCACCCACAGCCGGGCTATTGTGGAACAGCTGTGCAAGAGCTGCCCGGAGCAGGCGCTGCTGTGGCTTGCACCGGAGTGTCCGCAGAGCCAAGGAAAGGTCAAAGGGCTCTCGTACCAGCAGCTGGCAGCTTTGACCCCGGAACAGTGGGTGGAGCTGGTCCGCTTTGCGCCGGAGTACCTTGTCTTGGAGGATTTTCATCACAAGGGCAGCGGCAGCTGGGCCGAGGCGCTTTGGGCACTGCTGGAGCTGTGCCCGAAGCTGCGGGTGCTGGGCCTGACCAATATCCCTGTGCGGGAGTGGGGTGTGCGGCCCGCTTTGGCAGATGAGCTGTTCCGCGGGCATCTGGCAGCGGAGCTGACGCTGGGCGAGGCGATCGCATATGGTCTGCTGCCTGCGCCGGAATACACCGTGCTGCTGGCACCGGAGCAGCCCATGCTGCAGCGTCTGCGGGGCAACATCAAGAGCCTGCGTGTGGGTGGCGGCCCGGAGCCTCTGCGGGAAGAGCTGGAGGCGCTGCGCTGTGCGCTGGAACATGGCCCCTGCTTTGGAGAACTGGCGGCACAGGCGGTCAGCCGGCGCAATGGTCTTTATCTGGCGGTGTGTGTGGACGAAGCACAGCGTCAGATGGTGATGCCCCGCATCAAGGAGTGGCTGGCCCTGGTCAACCCCCGGGTGGAGGCATTCCGCGCCGGTGTGCCGGATATGCCCACAGCCCATGACCCGGAGACCAAGGGTATGAAACTGGTGTTCTGCACACCGGAGAATGCTGCCCAGGCCGGGCATGGATATGACGGTGCACTGTTGTTCCGCCGCGGGCAGGATACAGCGCAGTTCCGCCGGCAGCTGAACTGTGCCCTGGAAGCCTGCCGCGGCCCGCAGACCGAGATCCTGGATGTGCTGGACGATCTGGAGGCAGTGGAGGATGTCAAGCTGCTGAAAAACAGCATCGCTCTGGCTGTGCGCCATCTGCGGGCAGCAGGGGCAGCGGTCCTGCCGCTGGAAAAGCTGGCACTGAACGAGCCTTTGAAAGAGATCAAGCAGATGTACCAGCAGCTGCGCCGGGATCTGGATACCGGGTGGGATGCAGCCCTGGTGCAGGCGCAGAAATACTATTCGGCCAATGGCACCCTGGAGATGCCCCGCAAGATGATCGTGGCGGACAATCTGGACCTGAGCGCCTGGGTGGCTGCCCAGCGTCAGGTGCGGGTCGGCCGGCGGCCTGGCTACCTGACCCAGCGGCAGATCGAGCAGCTGGATGAGCTGAAACTGCCCTGGCAGGGCCTCAGCGGGCAGACCTGGGAGCGAGGCTGCCAGGCAGCGCAGCGCTACCGTGCAAAATATGGCGACCTGCTGGTGCCGGTGCGCTATCAGTCGGAGGACGGCCTGTGCCTGGGAGAGTGGATCGTATACAACCGCCAGCGCCGGCAGACCGGGATGATGTCTGAGGATCGGGTGGACCGGCTGCAGAACCTGGGTATGGTATGGGATACCTCTGCGGCGATGTGGCAGCACAATTACCGGGAGGCTATGCGGTATTACCTGGACCATGGCAACCTGGAAGTTCCGGTAAAGTATGTTACGCCAAGCGGTTTTGCACTGGGGACCTGGCTGGGAACCCAGCGTGCCGCCTATAAAGCGGAGCAGCTTACCCCGGAGCAGACCGCACAGCTGGAGGCTCTGGGTGTGGACTGGACCGACCGGAACAACCGCAAATGGCAGATCGCCTATGAGTCGGCTGCGCGTTACTATCAGGCCCACGGCAATCTGAATGTCCCTTCGGAGTATGTGGACGAGAACGGGGTCTTGCTGGGCAAGTGGATCTCCCGGCAGCGGTATGCAAACCAGAACCCGGAGAGCAGCAGTGCCCGCATGACCGAGGAGCGCCGCCAACTGCTGGATAAGATCGGCATGGAGTGGGGCAAGGCAGAGCCGTGGCAGGAGCATTATAAGCTGGCTTTGGCCTACCGGCAGGAGCATGGCACCCTGCGGGTGCCCGCCACCTATAAAACAGAGGATGGCGTCTGGCTGGGCACCTGGCTGTGCCGCCAGCGGGCGGCGCTGCGCAAGGGCAATTCTCTTTCGCCGGAGCGCCGGGCGATCTTGGAGCAGCTGTTTGCCGGAGAGGAAGAGAAAAAGCCTGCAAAGCCCCGGGTGCGCTGCGCTCGCCGGGAGCAGAACTGGCAGCAGAATTACCGCCGTGCAAAGGCATATTACAAGACCCACGGCAATCTGCTGGTGCCGGCCAGCTATGTGGATGAGACCGGATGCCGGCTGGGTGTGTGGATCTCCAACCTGCGCGCAGCGCGGAAAAAGCGGCCGGATTCCTCGCAGGTGACGGCGCAGCATGTGGCGATGCTGGACGAGATCGGCATGGAGTGGGATGCCCGCACTGCAAAGTGGGAGTGTGCCTATGCCCGGGCGGTGGAGTATCGCGCCGCCCACGGCAGCCTGCTGGTGCCGGTGAACTATAAAACAGAGGACGGCTTCTGCCTGGGTGACTGGGTGCGCCGTATGCGGGAGGCCCGCCAGGAGAAGGACCCCAAGCTCACCGAGAGCCGGATCCAGAGGCTGAGCTCCCTGGGCATGGTCTGGGATATGGACTGAGTGTCCGTTCTGGTTGATAAAACAAAGCAAAACATCCGTACCCTTAGGGGTGCGGATGTTTTTTTGTATGGCGGGCCGGAGAAATCTGCCTTGCGGATCGGTGCAGCGCCCCTGGATCGGGACCAGGATGGTTCCAGTCTAAAGGGCATGTTTTTTATGGATAGTAAACACGGAGAAAAAATTTTTGGCCGAGGTATTGACAAATTTCAAAAAACGTGTATGCTTGTATTAAGCACTTAATACAGCAACACAACAAAGGAGGTGCTTTCATGGGCGAGCAGTTTGACGCTACAAGACCGATCTACGCCCAGATCGCCGAACGGATGACCGGGCGCATCCTGTCGGGAGAATACCCCCCCGGAGCGCACTTGGAATCGGTGCGAGAGCTGGCTGCGGCTGCGGGGGTCAACCCCAATACCATGCAGCGGGCGTTGGCTTATATGGAATCAGAGGGGCTGCTGCGCACAGAGCGCACAGCGGGGCGGTACATCACCGACGATGCCGCTTTGCTGGAGCGGCTGCGCCGCCGCTCCGCACACAAGATCGCCAGAGAATACCTGGATAAAATGCGGGATATCGGCTATGGGCCGGACAAGGCCGCAGAATTTGTGGCTCAGTGGAGCCAAGAGGAGGAAGAGATATGAATGAGATCCTGACCTGTGAGGGATTGTCCAAGCGGTACGGCAAGGGCCAGACTGCTCTGGATGGGGTGGAGCTGCACCTGGAACCGGGGCGCATCGTGGGTCTGCTGGGGCCGAACGGCAGCGGCAAGACCACCCTGATCAAGCTGGCAAACGGCCTGCTGCAGCCCAGCGCAGGCACGGTGAAGATCGCCGGCATGACCCCCGGCCCGGAGACAAAGGCGCTGGTGTCCTACCTGCCGGATGCAGCGTATCTGCCGGATCGGATGCAGGTGGAACAGCTGGTGGAGATGTTCCGGGATTTTTATGCGGATTTTGATCCGAACCGCGCCAAAGAGATGCTGGACCGGCTGTCCATCTCGCCCAAGGCAGCGCTGAAAAGTCTGTCCAAGGGCAATAAGGAGAAGGTGCAGCTGATCCTGGCCATGAGCCGTCGGGCAAAGTGCTATCTGCTGGACGAGCCCATCGGCGGGGTGGACCCGGCAGCGCGGGAATATATCCTGAATACGATCCTGACCAACTACAACGAGGATGCGCTGGTGGTGCTGTCCACCCACCTGATCGAGGATGTGGAGCCGGTGCTGGACGAAGCCGTATTTTTGAAGGAGGGCCGGGTGCTGGCCCATCGTGCGGTGGATGAGATCCGGGAGACAGAGGGAAAGAGCGTGGACGCATATTTCCGGGAGGTATTCAAATGCTGAAGCAACTGTTAAAGTATGAATTCAAAGCCACTTGCGGGTATTATGGCAGTGCCTATCTGGTGCTGCTGGCCTCTGCGCTGCTGCTGGGGCTGGGGGCCACCCATATGCCGCAGGCCGAAATGGAGACGGTGTGGGCGATCATGGCGCTGGTATATATGGGCACCATCCTGGCCATCATCGTGCTGACCGTGCAGCAGATCATCCAGCGCTTTACGGGAAACCTGCTGGGACGGGAAGGCTACCTGATGCACACTTTGCCGGTAAGCCCTGCCCAGCTGATCCTTTCCAAGCTGCTGTCCAGCGCCGTGTGGGGCATTTGCAGCCTTTGCGTGGGTGTGCTGTCGGTGGTGGTGCTGATGCTGGCTTCTCAGCCGGAGTTTATTTTCCGCATGGGAGAGCTGTTCTCGCTGCTGGTGGGGGTCCTGGGGGACTTCCCGGAGGAGACCGGATATGTGATCTCGCTGCTGGCGGGGGCATTTTTGATGTTTTTGGCCTGGGCTGCCTGCCAGGTGCTGCGGGTCTATGCCTGCTGCATGGTAGGACACCAGGTGCCCCGGTATATGGCGCCGGTGGGGATCGTGAGCTTTTTTGTGATCAGTGCTGCACAGGGCTGGCTGGAAAAACTGGTGGTGGCTGGCGGCACCTGGCTGGCGGTCAAGGTGCTGGGACAGCAGGCGCTGGTCCTTACGCCGGGGGAGGGCTCCTTCTTCTGGCTGTATGTAGTCGGGTTTATCCTGATGCAGGCCGTATTTGGAGCTTTGTATTTCCTGGTAACGGATTGGATGATGAAAAACCGCCTGAACCTGGAGTGATAAAGAGGAATAAAAGCGGCGTTTCAGGACATTTGCAGCCGGCAAAAAATGCGGCGGCAGCGATAGAAAGAAGGGGGGCTTCGGCCCCTCTTTTTTGTGCGGTAGGCATGGGCGTGGTGTTGAAAACACGAAGGAACCAAGAACAAAACGTGACTGAGTTACTTGACGAAATTGGGAATAATATGGTATTGTTTGCCCACTGAAAAAGAAGTACTTTTAAATAAAGTACGATTAAACAGCAAAAATCACCGCATAGGAGAGGGAGAACATGACCATGACCAAGACCACCGCCAAAAAGCTTGCAGCCGCTGCTGCCATGTGCCTGACAGTAGGCGTTGTTTTAGCAGCTGGGACCGGAAAATTTGCAAAAAAACCGCAGATCCAGGGTGTGCAGATCGGGCAGGCATATGCTGCCGTCAACGGTACCCGCAGCTTTACAGAGGCAGTTGCTGTGGTGCAGAACGATGTGCTGGTAGGCGCCTATCTGGATGACTTCCAGTTCAACGACGCAAAGCCGGAGGTGGTGGGTGTGCCCAACAGCGACGCTGCCTTTGGTGCAGACTATGCAGAGGGGCAGGTCCTGATGTCCAAGCGGGAAAATACTGGGTTTTACAGTCAGCTGATGACCGACTACGCAGGCTCTACGGTTTCCATCGATGCAAACTTTGATGCGATCCAGGAGTTTGCCGTGGGCAAGACTATTGCGGAGCTGAAGGCAGTGGCTGCCAAGGGCGCAGAGGCTGTGGACGCTGTGTCCGGCGCGACCCTGGCGGATACCGCAGGGTATCTGTCGGCGCTGGTCCAGGCGGCGGAGGCTGCGCAGAGCAATGCAGTGGCTCCGTTTGAGGGGGATGTCCGTCAGCTGGAGCTGAAGGTGGTGTACTCTGCCGCCAACGGGGACAACTGCTTTACCTCCGGTGCAGCAGTCACCTGCGGGGATACCATCGTGGCCAGCTATGTGGATGAGTTCCAGTTCATGGATGCCAGCCCGGAGATCATTGGCGTGCCCAACAGCGATGCCGACCTGAGCGCCGGCTATGCATCGGGCAAGGTGCTGGCCTCCAAGCGGGTGAACACCAAGACTTACAGCCAGATGATGGCAGATTATGCTGGCTCTACGGTCACCATCGATGCCAACTACAACTCCATCCAGGAGCACCTGGCAGGCATGAGCATTGCAGCTGCCGCGGCCCTGAGCCAGGATGCAGCCGCAGTGGACGCTGTGTCCGGCGCTACCCTGGTGAACACTGCAAATTATGTGGGCGTTATCGTGGACGCTGCACAGAAGTAAACGTTCCGACGTTTTGCCGCTTCCGGTGCTTTTACGGCCCGGAGGCGGCTTTTTTCTGCCAAAAGCGCAAAAAAATCCCGTTCTGCGTGCGTATCCCTATGCAAACCGGGCACAAAGCGGTATACTGAAAATAACTATGCCTGTGAGCGGTAAAAACGGAGGACGGAAACCATGGACCATAGCCTGTACAAAGCATATCTCAAGATCCTGCAAGAGGAGCTGGTGCCTGCCATGGGCTGCACCGAGCCGATCGCGGTGGCCTATGCCGGAGCACTGGCAGCCCGGGCGCTGGGCTGCCCCCCGGAGCGGGTAGAAGTGGCCGCCAGTGCCAACATCATCAAAAATGTCAAGAGCGTGGTGGTGCCCCACACCGGCGGACGCCGCGGCATTGCCGCCGCTGCTGCTGCCGGCATCATAGCCGGGGACCCGGAGGCCGAGCTGGAAGTGCTGCAGGGCATCGGCGAAGCCGAATTGGAGGCGCTGGGGCACTTTTTGGACACGGTGCCTGTGCAGGTGGAGCGGTCCGGCAAGCCCTATCTGTTTGATATCCAGGTGCGGTTGTTTGGCGGCGGACACACGGCCTTTGCAGAGATCGCAGGACGCCACACCAACGTCATTGCCCTGCAGCGGGATGGACAGGTGCTGGTGGAGCGCCCTTATGAGGAGCAGCCGGCTGCACCGGGAGCAGACCGCGCTCTGCTGACGGTGGAAGGCATCGTGGAGTTTGCAGAGACCGCCCGCATCGAGGATGTGCGGGAGACCTTGCAGCGGCAGATCGACTGCAACACCGCTATTGCCCGCCAGGGGCTTACTGGGCGCTGGGGTGCAGGCATTGGGCGCATCCTGCTGCGCTCTTACGGCGATACGGTGCACAACCGGGCCAAAGCCTGGGCGGCGGCAGGGTCGGATGCCCGAATGAACGGCTGTGAGCTGCCGGTGGTCATCAACTCCGGCAGCGGCAATCAGGGGCTGACGGCCTCGCTGCCGGTGATCGTTTACGCCAAGGAGCTTGGGTCCGGAGAGGAGCAGCTGTTCCGTGCGCTGCTGGTGTCCAACCTGGTCACCATCCACCTCAAAACCGGCATTGGACCGCTGTCTGCCTACTGCGGTGCTACCAGCGCAGGCTGCGGTGCAGGTGCGGGCATCACCTATTTGTACGGCGGCCGCTACAACGAGATCGCCCATACAGTGGTCAATGCACTGGCCATCAACTCCGGCATGATCTGTGACGGAGCTAAGGCCAGCTGCGCCGCCAAGATCGCTTCCGCTGTGGAGGCGGGTCTGCTGGGGATGCAGATGCAGATGCACGACAGCGAATTTGTGGGCGGAGACGGCATCGTGACCAAAGGCGTGGAGAACACCATCCGCAATGTGGGGCGTCTGGCGCATGACGGCATGGCAGAGACGGACCGGGAGATCATTCGCCTGATGATCGCACCCGGCTGCTGAGACGATATCTACCCAGTGAAAAACAAGAAAAAAACGGAAGGTTTTTAGAATATTCAAGAAAAATACATAGAAATCTTTGGACGTATATGGTAATATTAGGGGGATGAAGGCCCGCACCCGGCGGGCACTGAGATGGAATATCAGGGAGGAACGGTATCTATGGCAGACCGCATTGTTTTGAACACGATTTCCTACCACGGCCACGGCGCGATCGAGAACATCGTACCGGAGCTGACCGCCCGCGGCTACAAAAAAGCCTTTGTTTGCTCTGACCCGGATCTGATCAAGTTCGGTGTGACCACCAAGGTCACCGACCTGCTGGACGCCGCAGGCTTTGCCTACAGTGTGTACAGCGATATCAAGCCCAACCCCACCATCGCCAATGTGCAGGACGGCGTGGCCGCATTTAAGGCTGCGGAGGCGGACTGCATTGTTACCATCGGCGGCGGCTCCTCCATGGATACCGCCAAGGCCATCGGCATCATCATCAACAACCCGGAGTTTGCGGATGTGCGCAGCCTGGAGGGTGTGGCTCCCACCAAGAACCACGCCGTATTCACCATCGCAGTGCCCACCACGGCCGGAACTGCTGCCGAGGTCACCATCAACTACGTCATTACCGATGTGGAAAAGAAGCGCAAGTTCGTCTGCGTGGATACCAACGATATCCCGGAGATCGCTGTGGTGGACCCGGATATGATGGCTTCTATGCCCAAGGGTCTGACCGCCGCTACCGGCATGGACGCACTGACCCACGCCATTGAGGGCTACATCACCAAGGGCCATTGCACCATTTCCGATATGTTCCACCTGGAGGCCATCCGCCTGATCAGCGAGAACCTGCGGGGCGCTGTGCAGAATACCCCGGAAGGCCGGGAGGGCATGGCCCTGGGCCAGTACATTGCTGGCATGGGCTTCTCCAATGTGGGTCTGGGCATCGTGCACAGCATGGCTCACGGCCTGTCTGCACTGTACGACACCCCCCACGGTGTGGCCTGCGCCATCCTGCTGCCGGTGGGTCTGGAGTATAACAAGCCCGCAGCTGCTGCCCGGTATCGTGCCGTGGGCAAGGCTATGGGCGTGGCAGGCATTGATGCTATGACCGAGATGGAAGCTGCGGATGCGACCATTGCCGCTGTCAAGCAGCTGTCGGCAGATGTGGGCATCCCTGCAAACCTCCAGAACATCCTGAAAGAGGAGGACATCCAGTTCCTGGCGGAGAGCGCCTTTGCCGATGCCTGCTGCCCCGGCAACCCCCGGGATACCAGCGTGGAGGAGATCGTGGAGCTGTACCGCAGCCAGCTGTGATCTGCCCCCAAACCGTTTGGATCTAAGATAAAAAAGCCCGCTTCCTGCCTGGAAGCGGGCTTTTTTTGCGTGCATGGGTCAGAAAGTCTGGTCGGAGGACTCGCCGGGTTTGAAGATGTGGGTGCGGGTCAGCCGCCGCATGGTGGCTTCCCGATCCTCACCGGCAAACACGGTGTACAGGATATCCATTACATTCATCTGGGACAGGCGGGAGCTCATGGCTCCGTTGCGGAACAGGGATTCGTTGGCAGCAATGTACAGCACATGGTCGGCCATTTGGGCCACCACCGAAGGATAGTACCGGGTAACGGCGATCACCGGGGTGCCATTCTCCTTCATGGCTTTCATACATTCGATCATTTCCACCGTCTGACCGGAATAGGAAAAGACGATGCCTACGTCCTGCGGAGAGGAGTTTACCGCCTGCAATAACTGGGAGTGCCAGTCCTCGTTCACGACACATGGCTTGTTCAGGCGCAGAAATTTCAGGTAGGCATCCTTGGCAGCCAGCAGAGAGGCGCCGATGCCAAACAGCATGATCATCCGTGCGCCGCTCAGCAGGTTGACGCAGGCTTCCACCACCTCTGGGGTCAATAGCCGCTGGGTGTCCAGCAGGGATTGGACGTTTTTATGGGTGACCTTGTCAATGATCTCCTGGATGCCATCCTCAGGGGCGACCTCCTGTTCCGGGTGGCTGCCCCGCTCTCCCAGAGTAGCAAGCTCCAGGATCAGGGCATGACGCAGGTCCTTATATCCCTGAAAGCCGATCGCCCGGCAGACCCGCAGTACGCTGGAAGGGGAGGAGAAGGTGCGGGTGGCCAGCTCCCGCACGGTGAGTTCAGTGGTCTCCTCGGGATTTTCCAGGATAAAGGTGGAGATCTGCTGCTCGGTGCTGCTGAGAGATGCGTGGACTTCACGCAGGCGCAAGAGAACGTTTTGCATGGGGGCCTCCTTGTGGATATAAATTCTTGAGTTTTTGAGTAGAATAAACAAAACTACCTCTGGATGACGGAAAATTTCAGAAAGTGTCACCAACTAGAAACATTGTACCACAAAAAGCATTTAATGTGGACAATTTGTTTAAAAAAAATTATACTCTAACCATCATCCACAGCAAGAGCCGCCCGCTGTGGGCGGCGGCGGGGCCGGACCCCCGCAGTGTAAGCTAAGAAAGAGGTGCATGGAAATGGGTTTGAATCTGCAAGGCATGACTACCGAGACCCGCAACCCCCGCACGATGGGGCTGGACGGGATGAGTGAGTTGGAGATCGTTACCGTGATGAACGAGGAGGACGCCCGCGTCCCGCTGGCCATCGCAAAAACGCTGCCCCAGATCGCCCAGGCAGCCCATTGGGCGGTGGAAGCCTTTGAGCAGGGCGGACGGCTGTTCTATATGGGCGCAGGCACCAGCGGCCGGCTGGGCGTGCTGGATGCGGCCGAATGTCCCCCCACCTTTGGCGTGCCCCAGGGCATGGTGGTGGGCCTGATCGCCGGCGGAGAAAAAGCCTTTACTGTGGCAGTGGAAGGCGCTGAGGACAGCCGGGAGATGGCTGTGGAAGACCTGAAAGCCTATCAGCTGACCCAGAAGGATTTTGTGGTGGGCATTGCGGCATCCGGCCGCACCCCCTATGTTCTGGGCGGTTTGGACTATGCAAAGAGCCTGGGCTGCCACACTGCAGCCATTGCCTGCAACCTGGGCAGCGCAGTGGGCAAGGCAGCAGAGCTGGCCATCGAGGTGGAATGTGGCCCCGAGGTGCTGACCGGCTCTACCCGGCTGAAATCCGGCACGGCACAGAAGCTGATCCTGAACATGATCTCGACTGCATCCATGGTGCGCTCCGGCAAAGCCTACCAGAACCTGATGGTGGATGTGATGCAGACCAACGAAAAACTGCACACCCGTGCAGAAAATATCGTGATGGACGCCACCGGTGTGGAGCGGGCAGAGGCTCGCAAGGCCATCGATGAGGCAGGCGGCAGCGTGAAGACCGCCATTACCATGCTTTTGGCAGACTGCACAGCTGCCGAGGCAGTCCAGCGGCTGGAGAAGGCTGGCGGTCATGTGCGCCAGGCCATCCAGAACTAAACCTAGGTCCATTGCGGCAGCTTGCCGCAAAAAGAGGCGGGGGAGAGGAGGGTTCCCCTGCCACCGGATAGACAAAACCCCAAAAAAAGGAGGAACACAACATGACGAACGAAGAATTGGTCCGTGCCGTACTGGAAAAAGTAGGCGGTAAGGACAACGTCGTCACCGCAACCAACTGCATGACCCGTCTGCGTCTGGAAGTCCGTGAGGACGCCAAGATCGACGAGGCCGGACTGAAGGGCATCGAGGGTGTGATGGGCATCGTCCACGACCGCACCAATAAGGTGGAAGTTGTGGTAGGCCCCGGCAAGTGCCGCAAGTGCGCAGACATCTGCCGTGACATGGGCATCCCTGCCAGCAGCGACAATGCCAACGACTGGCAGGCCAACAAGGCTGCCGTCAAGGCCAACCAGAAGCAGAGCCCCATCAAGGGCATGCTCAAGACCTTTGGCGATATCTTTGTTCCGTTGATCCCCGGCGTTGTGGCCGCCGGTCTGTGCGCAGGCTTTACCTCGCTGATCGGCCAGGTCATGCCCAACTGGGCAGAGAGCTCCTTCTGGAGTGTGGTGTATAACCTGCTGGGTCTGGTCAACTCTGCATTCCTGGCTTATCTGCCGGCATGGGCTGGCTACCGTGCTGCTGAGCGGTTCGGTGCTACCCCCATCCTGGGCGGCATGCTGGGCATGATCACCGGCCTGGACGGCATCAACCAGATCGCAAAGGTTCTGGGCCTGTTCGACGAGGCGGTGCCTCTGGATTCCATCCTGCGCGCTGGCCGCGGCGGCGTTCTGGCTGCTGTGCTGGGCGTTTGGGTCCTGGCTAAGGTGGAAAAGTGGGTCCGCAAGCGTATGCCGGATTCTCTGGACATCATGTTCACCCCCATCTGCACCCTGATCATCTGCCTGATCCCCTACATCCTGGTCATTATGCCCGCTACCGGTTACCTCTCCACCGCACTGTGCTGGGTCGTGGAGAAGCTGTGCATGAGCGACGTGCTGATCGTCCGCATCATTGCCGGTTATGTGGCTACTGCTTTGTTCCTGCCCATGGTGGCCATGGGTATGCACCATGGTCTGGTGGCTCTGTACACTGTGCAGCTGGCAACCTTTGGCTACGTTACCCTGTATCCGGCTCTGGCTATGGCTGGTGCTGGCCAGGTGGGCGCTGCCATTGCTATCTGGCTCAAGGCTAAGAAGTGCGGCAACGACCGTCTGAAGAACGTCATCACCGGTGCTCTGCCCGCAGGTTTCCTGGGCGTCGGCGAGCCTCTGATCTACGGTGTCACTCTGCCCATGGGCAAGCCCTTCCTGACGGCTGGTCTGGGCGCTGGCTTCGGCGGTGCTTTCGTTATGGCTATGCAGGTTGCTGCTACCGCATGGGGCCCCTCCGGTCTGCTGGCTCTGTTCGTCATGACCGCTGGCCCTGCCGGCACCGCTGCTTCGGTGGGCTTCTACGCAGTGGGTCTGCTGATCAGCTATGTGATGGGCTTTATCATCACCAACGCAATGGTCTCTGTTGAGGAAGTTGCCAATGCCTAAAATTCTCGGACGGTCAGTTTATCTGACAGAGTTTGAGAACCAGAGCGCGCCGCTTGCCGCACCTGCGGCGGGCGGCGCGCCTGTTTTCATCTCTTTGCATATCAGTGAGGAATTCAGCCCGGAATACTGCGCCCGGGTGCGCAGCCTGTGCGCTGCACTGCGGCAGCAGGGGTGGCAGATCCTAGCGGATGTATCCTGCAAGACGGTGCAGCAGTTTGGCTGTGCCGACCTGGCTGACCTGGCAGAGGAGCTGGGGCTGTGGGGGCTGCGGCTGGACTACGGCTTTTCGCTGGAGCAGATGCAGGCCATGGCGCAGCGTCTGCCTATTGCGGTCAATGCGTCCACCACTACCCCGGAGCTGGCAGCTGCTTTGGCTGGGGCAGGGCGGAAAGTGATCGCCATGCACAACTTCTACCCGCGGCCGGAGACCGGCCTGGACCCCGCCTTTTTGCACGAAAGCACCCAGGCACTGCAGGCGGCGGGGCTGGAAGTGTACGGCTTTATCCCCGGGGATGCGGTGCTGCGGGGGCCGCTGTACAGCGGCCTGCCTACCTTGGAGGACCACCGGGGGGCAGCGCCCTCGGCGGCTTTTGCCGACCTGGCGCTGAACTACGGACTGGACGGCATTTTTGTGGGCGACCCGGCCCTGAGCGAGTATGAGCAGGGGCTGATCGACCATTTCTGCACCAGCGGTGAGCTGTGTGTGCCTGCGGTGCTGCGTCCGGGCTACCAGGCGCTGTACGGCCGCAGCTTTACCTGCCGGGTGGATTCGCCTGCTACGCTGGCGCGCTTCCAGGAATCCCGGGAGTACTCCTGCTTTGGGCAGGAGATCCAGCCGGAGAACTGTGCGGCGCGCCCCAGAGGTACCCTGACAGTGGATAACATTGGCTATGGGCGTTACTCCGGTGAGGTGCAGCTGATGCGCACCGACTTTGCCGCAGACCCTCGGGTCAATGTGATCGGGCATATCAGCCCCCGTCATCAGCTGCTGCTGGATTGCATCCACCGGGGGGCAAAATTCCGGCTGGTGGCGCCGCCGGAGGCACAAGCATGAGCCCCCGGTACGGACTGGTAGCGCTGGATCTGGACGGTACGGCCCTGGGTGCGGACCCGGAGCAGTTTGCACCGGGCCTGCTGGAAGCGGCTGCCGATGCAGCCGCCGCCGGGGTAGAGGTGCTGTTTGCCACCGGCCGTCCCCGACCGTGTATGCCTGCCCAGCTGGTGCAGCTGCAGCCCTCCTGGCTGCATACCCTGATCTGCTGTGACGGGGCACAGGTATGGGACCTGGACACCAACACCTTGTTATGGCAGAAAGCGCTGGAGCTAGCCGAACTGACCGCCGTGGCAGCTCTGGGCAGGCAGCTGGATCTGCCCGTGGAGTATATCGATGCAGAGGGGCGGTATCACGTCACACAGTCTGATCTGGACCGGCTTCTGGGCGGCCGCCTGGGAGAGTATCACCGGGGTGTACTGTGCCGCCGGGCAGTGCCGCTGACTGTCCTGCCGGAGGCGCTGGCGCCATTGGGCATCGTGAAAGTGAACCTGCCGGTGGTGCCGCTGGAGTTATACCCGGCTTTGACCTGCGCTTTGGCGCAGGCAGGCGTACAGGGGATGGAGTGCGGTACCGGCAGCTTTGAGGTGACCTCGCCGCAGGCGGGAAAACAGGCTGCGGTGGCGTTTGCTGCAAAGCGGCTGGGGCTGGACCTGAAAGCGGTCATGGCTTTAGGCGACAGCGGAAACGATGCCGCTTTGCTGCGGGCAGCGGGCTGGGGCGTAGCCATGGGCAACGCACCGGCTGCGGTGCAGCAGGCTGCGGATGCAGTGGCTCCTGCCAACACCCAGGGCGGTGCGGCTTGGGCCATCCGGCGCTGGCTTTTGACAGAATAAGAGGCGCAAAAAACGGTGCGGAGAGTTTTTCTCCGCGCCGTTTTTCTTCTGTAGAAAATGAACAAAAAATAAAACCTGGTAAAAATCCCTTGCCACATATTCCGGGATAGGATACAATGAGGGCATACGTGGAAGCGATGGTGGAGCGGAAGACATAAAATACCGGATGTCGCACAAAATCGCCCCGTGCAAGGCGAAGCAGCGCTGATGCACAAGGGTGCTTTTGGGCTGCGCTGTGTTTGCGGGTCTTCCGGTCCGCCCAAGGACAAGAGGAAGAGAGGTTCTCGGATGGAACTGGATTTTTATACCCTATGCGTATTGTATCTGGCCTACTCGTTTTTAGGCTGGATCGGCGAGACGGTGGTGGCTACAATCAAGGGCAAAAGCTTTGTCAGCCGTGGTGTTGCGGCAGGCCCCTTCTGCTTTGTGTACGGCCTGGCTGCTGTGGTGATGGCAGTGGGTCTGACCGACCTGCGGCAGGAACCGGTGTTTTTGTTCCTGGGCTGTACGGTCAGCGCTACGGTGATCGAGTGGCTGACGGCAAAACTGCTGGAGAGAGTCCACCGCCGCCGCTGGTGGGACTACTCGGACAAGAAGTTCAACCTGGACGGCTATGTCTGCCTGCAATACTCCCTGCTGTGGGGTGCGCTGGGCATGGTAAGCGTGCTGTGGACCAATGATCTGCTGGCAAAGCTCTACCACCTGCTGCCGTCCCTGGTAGGCGAGATCGCTGTGTGGATCTGCATGGGCATTGCCATTGCAGACCAGATCGGCTCGGTAATGGCAGTGGGCACCTTGGCTGCAGGCGGACAGCGGGGCCGTTTTGGTCAGGCGCTGGGCCGCCGCTCCGACAAGCTTCGGGATAAGATCGTTGGCTATGTGGAAAAACGCATCCAGCGTGCTTACCCCTCCGCTGCCAAGCCTGCCAAGGCAGAGCGGGAGCATGGGCTGAACCTGTCGGATCTGTTCTGGCTGTTCATGATCGGCGCCTTTTTGGGCGATATCGTGGAAACGCTGTACTGTCGTGTAGTGGCGGGCGTTTGGATGAGCCGTTCCAGTGTGGTGTGGGGGCCCTTCAGCGTGGTATGGGGCCTGGCACTGGTCATGGCTTCGGTGCTGCTGCGCCGGGATAAAGGGCGCAGCGACCGCACCATCTTCCTGTTTGGCGTAGTCATGGGCGGTGTATACGAGTATGTGTGCAGTGCCGTGGGCGAGCTGCTGTTCGGCGTGGTGTTCTGGGATTACAGCGGATTTTTGTTCAACCTGGGCGGCCGCATCAACCTGCTGTACTGCTTCTTCTGGGGCATTGCAGCGGTGGTATGGCTGCGCTATGGTGACCCGCTGGTGGAAAAGATGATGGCGAAGCTCCGCCGTTATATCCGCCCTTGGATGACCATTACGCTGGCGGTGGTGATGACGGTCAACATGACCATCTCTGCGCTGGCGCTGGCCCGTTATAATGCCCGTACCGATGGCGTACCCCCGGCAAACCGCCTGGAGGAGGTCCTGGACGAGCGCTTTGACAACGAGCGGATGGAGCGCATCTATCCCAACGCTAAAAAAGCCGAGATGGTAGGCCAGAAGCCTGCCGAGAAGCCGGCTGAATAAAACTGCATATCCAACACAAAAATGCCTGCCGGGGAGGATTTTCTCCGGCAGGCGTTTTTTGCGTGTGGCGGATAGTGCTTAAAATAAAATTGAACTTCAAGTATTGTGTTCTTGCTTTTTGCATCTTCTTATTTTTAGGCTATAAACGGGACGCTCCGTTGGGCCAGAGGGTGAGAGGGGGCGGCTCCGATTGGAAGACCCTCTCCGTCACGGCTATGCCGTGCCACCTCTCCCGAAAGGGAGAGGCTTTGGCAAGGACGAAAAGTTTACGGTTTACAGGTTGGCTTCTTCTGCCTTCTTTGTCAAGTTCTTACCCTGGAGGGGAAAGACCTCCCTCAGCCGGAGACAAAAAGGGGAAAGGATTCGGGAACCCACCCGTTACAGCCCGTTCTGTACTTTCCAGAAGCCGGCGGGCCTGCCCTATGCGCAAAAAAAATGGCTGGCGAGGATTCGCCAGCCGTGTGAAAAGCTTTTTTTGGTTCCTTTTTTCTCGAAAAAAGGAACCAGAACTCCCGCTCTCCTAAAACGCTTACTGCCGCTCAGCAAAGAGCTTCAGCTCATCCTTATCCGCAAAGGCAGCGCCTGCAAAGCCGGAAGTCTCCAGCTGTGCCAGCTGTTTGCCCAGCTTTTTGGCCTGGGCCAGGACAGTGACCTGGTAATCCTGGCGGAGGGCGGCAGCCTTCTGGAGCACAGCGGGGAAATCGGCTCCCTTTGCGTACAGCAGGGCCAGTTTGGGTTTGGCACCGGGGATCTGGTAGCCCTGCTCCAGCAGGATGCCGCAGACCCGCTCGAAGCCGATGGAGAAACCAACGGCGGGGACCTGCACACCCAGGAACTTGCCCACCATGTGGTCATAGCGTCCGCCGCCAGCTACTGCGCCGCTGAACTGCGGGCAGGTGACCTCGAACACCATGCCGGTGTAGTAGCCCTGGCCGCGCACCAGGCTGGGGCAGTAAGCGACCTGATACTGGTCCTGTGCCAGAGCAGAGGCGGCAGAAAGCACATACTTCAGCTCATCGGCAATGGCGGGGTCGGTGCAGCGGGCAGCCACAGCGTCCAGCGTGACCTCTCCGGCAGCCAAAAAGTCTGCCAAAGCCTGAACTGCCTGGGCGGGGAGCTGTTTTTCGGTCAGCTCAGCCCGCACGCCCTCGGCGCCGATCTTATCCATTTTGTCAAAGGTGATGCAGACCGAGTCCAGGGTGTCCTCAGCAAAGCCCATGCTGGACAGCATCCCCCGCAGGATGCGGCGATCGTTGATGTTGACGGTGAAGCCGGTAAAGCCGATGTTCAAAAGCGCACGGGCCGTGACATCGATCAGCTCGATCTCGGCATTGGGGCTTTCGTCTCCCAGGATATCGATATCACACTGGACAAACTCCCGCAGGCGGCCCTTCTGGGGGCGCTCGGCCCGGAATACCCGGTCGGTCTGGATGACTTTGAAGGGGGTGGGCAGCTTGTCCCGGTTGGCGGCATAGTAGCGGGACAAAGGCAGGGTCAGGTCGTAGCGCAGACCCATATCAGACAGCTGGGCTGCATCCCCGGAGGCCAAGGCGGCGGTGAGCTTTTCGCCCCGCTTGAGCACCTTGAAGATCAGGTTCAGGTTGTCGCCGCCCTCGGATTTGTCCAGATTCTCCATATCTTCCAGCATGGGGGTGGAGATACGCTCGAACCCGCTGGCGCGGTAGGTGGCTAGGATCTGGCCCTGGATATAGTCCCGCAGGGCCTGTTCGGCGGGCAGCAGATCGCGCATACCCTTGAGTGCTTGGATCTTCATGCGTGTTTTCCTCTCTTTGCAGCTGTGGTAAAGCAGGATGCTTTATAAATATAGTACGTCTCCTATTATAGAAAATTGTACGGGAATGTCAATCAAAAACGGGCACACTAAGGAGGCTGAGCCGGGCGGAGCGGTTTTGGCCCGCAGGGCGTCGGCAAAAAAGGAGGGGTATTATGCAAAAAGGTGCAACAGGGCGTGCCTGGGCGATCCTGGCGGCGGGGGCGGCGATCCAGATCTTTACCGGGGTCCCGGCGGCATGGGGGGTGTTCAACCAGCCGGTAACACAGGAGTACGGCCTTAGCGAGGGGGCGGCAGGATGGGTGTTCAGTCTGCTTATTGCGGCGTTTGGGGTAGGGTGTGTCATCGGAGGTTTTTTGCAGGATCAGCACGGCCCCCGCTGTGCGGCCTTGTGGGGCACGGGGCTGCTCTGCGGTGGGATGTTCGGCGCAGCAGCCCTGCCGTCCGAAGCGGGCGGGTGGTTTTGGGCGGTGTTCAGCCTGCCGGTGGGCTTAGGCACCGCGTTTTTATACCCGGCGATCCAATCCTGTGCACAAAAGTGGTTCAAGGACCGCAAGGGGCTTGCGACGGGGGTCATCGGCGGCGCAGTGGGTCTGTCCGGGGCTTTTCTTACCGTTTTTGTCCGGGGGACAGCGGCAGGCATCGGGCCGGTGCAGGGCATCCGGGGGGCGTTCTGGGCGCTGGGTGGTCTGTGCTTTCCGGTCTGTCTGGGGGGAAGCCTGCTGCTGAAAGACCCGCCCCCGTCCGGGAAAAAGCAGCCGGAGACCGGGCTGGATCTTGGGCCGGGGCAGATGCTCCGCACCCGAAATTATTGGCTTTGTGCCGGTGCGGTGTGCTTTTCTACCCCGGCGGTGCTGCTGTTCAGCCCCATTATATTGCAGCTGTGTGCGCAGCGGGGGCTTGCGGAAGGCGATGCTTTGTGGGCGGTGGTGCTGGGCAGTGTGGGCAGCGCCGCCGGACGGCTGCTGATGCCGATGCTCAGCGATAAGCTGGGGCGGCGAATGGTGGACCTTGGGCTGTTTGCGGCCTCTTTTGCACTATCGGGGATCTTTTGGCTGGCCCAGGGATGGTGGGTCGTGGGGGTCTATGCAGGGCTGACCTTCTGCTACTCGGCACTGGCGGCGGTGCTGCCGGCGCTGTCTACGGATCTGTTCGGTCTGCCCCACGCAGGGGTCAATTATGGATTTTTGGCGCTGGGACAAAGTGTGGGCAGCCTTGTGTTCCCCCAGGCGGCCCGGCTGCTGGCGCTGGAGAGCGGACGGCATATCCTGGCACTGGCAGGGGCAGCGGCGGGGTTTGCCTCTATCTGGATGCTGGGGCAGACCGGAGGGGGAAAAAGCGTCCCTTTGTCGAAATTGACAAAAAAGTGACAAAAGAGGCGGCAAAAGCGTGGAAACCGCCGATTGAGGGAAAAAGAGGAAAAAAGGATGACGATTTTTTGCGTAAAAGCGCTTGCAAAACCGCTGCGTTTTCTCTATAATGAATGTGTGCGTGATAGTATCGGAAAAAGCGCCGGGGCACCGCGCAGCAGATCCTGCCGGTGCAAAAGCGGCAGGGGCGGGCCGAACACTCTGGCCCGCAGGCACGGCGGCTTTCCGGATACCGCAAAGCGTTAATTTGTCAAAAGGAGAGTATGATCATGACCTATTCGCAGCAAGTCCAGAATATGTGCCCGATCACCAAGGGTCCCAAGCATGGTCCCGCACCCATCCCTGAAGAGGGCGCATGGGTCAAGGCTTATGAGATCAAAGATATCAGCGGCTACACCCACGGTGTGGGTTGGTGCGCACCCCAGCAGGGCACCTGCAAGCTGTCCCTGAATATCAAGAACGGCGTCATCGAGGAGGCTCTGGTGGAGACCATCGGCTGCTCCGGCATGACCCATTCCGCTGCTATGGCAGGCGAGATCCTGCCCGGCAAGACCATCCTGGAAGCTCTGAACACCGACCTGGTGTGCGACGCCATCAACGTGGCTATGCGTGAGCTGTTCCTGCAGATCGTCTACGGCCGCAGCCAGACCGCTTTCTCTGAGGACGGTCTGCCCATCGGCGCTGGTCTGGACGACCTGGGCAAGGGTCTGCGCTCCATGACCGGCACCATCTTCTCCACCAAGGAGAAGGGCGTGCGCTACCTGGAGCTGACCGAGGGCTACATCAACAAGCTGGCTGTGGACGAGAACAACGAGGTCATCGGCTACCAGTTCGTCAAGCTGGGCAAGATGATGGAGGACATCCGTCACGGCAAGAGCCCCAACGAGGCATATGAGAACAACGTGGGCACCTACGGCCGCTTCAGCAAAGAGCAGGGCGCGGTCAAGTACATCGACCCGCGTGAGGAATAAGAGAGGAGGCACAACGTATGGCTACTTTTGAATCGATGGATCGCCGCATGCCCAAGATCGAGGCATGCCTGAAGGCCAACGGCCTGGAGTCTCTGGACGCCTGCAACGAGATGCTGCTGGCAAAGGGCATCGACTGCGACAAGATCGTCCGCGGTGTGCAGCCCATCTGCTTTGATAACGCTGTCTGGGCATACATCCTGGGCACTGCCATCGCCGTCAAGCGCGGCCTGGTGGACGCTGCTGAGTGTGCTTCCGCTATCGGCGAGGGCCTGGAGGCCTTCACCATCCCCGGCTCTGTGGCAGAGCAGCGCAACGTGGGCCTGGGCCACGGCAACCTGGGTGCCCGCCTGCTGAGCGAGGACACCACCTGCTTTGCATTCCTGGCTGGCCACGAGTCCTTTGCAGCTGCTGAGGGCGCCATCGGCATCGCCCGCACCGCTAACAAGGTGCGCAAGACCCCGCTGCGCGTTATCCTGAACGGCCTGGGCAAGGACGCTGCCTACATCATCTCCCGCATCAACGGCTTCACCTATGTGCAGACCGAGTATGATATCCCCACCCAGACCCTGACCGTCGTGAAGGAGATCCCCTTCTCCAACGGCGAGCGTGCTGCTGTCAAGTGCTACGGCGCTAACGACGTCATGGAGGGTGTTGCCATCATGAAGAAGGAGGACGTTCAGTGCTCCATCACCGGCAACTCCACCAACCCCGTCCGCTTCCAGCACCTGGTTGCTGGCACCTACAAGAAGTGGGCTAACGAGAACGGCAAGAAGTACTTCTCCGTCGCTTCCGGCGGCGGCACCGGCCGTACCCTGCACCCGGACAACGTGGCAGCCGGCCCCGCCAGCTATGGCCTGACCGACTCTCTGGGCCGCGTGCACGGCGATGCTCAGTTTGCTGGTTCTTCCTCTGTGCCTGCACACGTGGAGATGATGGGTCTGATCGGCATGGGCAACAACCCCATGGTCGGCGCCACCGTCGCATGTGCTGTGGCTGCAGCCCAGGCTAACGCCTGAGTTTGACCGAGGCCTCGTTAGAGGCAGGTCCTAATATCGTTCGGCAAAGGGGGCTGCTTTCCGAATGAGCAGCTCCCTTTTTACGCTGATATAAACCAAGAAGATAGATGAACAATCCCCGCACGGCAGCAAAATGCCGCTGTGCAACTGCAGGAAGGAAAAGACATGAAAGCAAATACCAAGCGCATTGTGGCGCTGGTGGCGCTGGTGGCTGTTGTGCTGCTGGCTCTGCTGGGTTACAATATGATGAAGAAGCCTGCTTCCGCTCCGGCTGAGTCCGGCAGCGCAGGCGTGTCCGGTGAGTTCACCGGCACTGGCAAGGGCATGGGCGATGTGTCCGTGACCCTGACTCTGACCGACGGCGTCATCACCGGCTGCACCGCAGTGGGTGAGGGCGAGACCCAGGGCATCGGCGACGTTGCTCTGAAGCAGCTGTCTGAGGAGATCGCTGCTACTGGCAGCATTGCTGTGGACGGCGTGACCGGTGCTACCATCACCTCCACCGCTGTCAAGGAGGCCGCTGCAGCCGCCCTGACCGCTGCTGGCCTGGACCCGGAGAACTTTAAGGTCGCTGCTGCAAAGCCGGAAGGCGACCAGAATGCTGAGGAGACCGTTCTGGATGCAGACGTTGTGGTCGTGGGCGCCGGCGGCGCAGGCATGACCGCTGCTGTTACCGCTGCCTCTGAGGGCAAGACCGTTGTGATCGTGGAGAGCCAGGCCATGGTTGGCGGCAACTCTGTGCGTGCTACCGGCGGCCTGAACGCTGCCCACACCCCCGCTCAGGACAAGAACGAGTTCGACGAGAGCGCCGGCGTGGAGAAGACCCTGAAGACCGCTGCTGAGAAGTATGCGGACAACGAGACCATTACCGCTCTGGCTGCTACCGTGGCTGAGCAGTGGGCTGCCTACCAGGCTGCTCCGGAAGGCTACTTCGACTCTGAGGAGCTGATGGAGCTGGACACCATGATCGGCGGCAAGGGCGTCAACGATCCCGCTCTGGTGGAGACCCTGTGCGGCAACTCTGCTGAGGCCATCGAGTGGCTGAGCTCTGTGGGCATCGATATGCCCAGCGTTTCCAGCTTTGGCGGCGCATCCGTCAAGCGTATCCATCGTCCCCTGGACGCAGACGGCAAGGTCGTCTCCGTGGGCAGCTACATGATCCCCCTGCTGCAGGAGAACTGCGAGAAGGCAGGCGTTGAGATCCTGCTGAACACCACCGCTACCGAGATCCTGACCGATGACAAGGGTGCTGTTACTGGCATCCTGGCTTCCGGCAAGAACGGCGAGGCTGTTACCATCAATGCAAAGGCAGTTGTCCTGGCAAGCGGCGGCTTCGGCGCAAACCTGGATATGGTCGTGGAGTACAAGCCTGAGCTGAAGGGCTTCATGACCACCAACGCTCCTGGCATCCAGGGTCAGGGCATCGAGATGGCTACCGCCATCGGTGCTGAGACTGTGGACATGGACCAGATCCAGATCCACCCCACCGTGGAGGCTAACACTGCTGCTCTGATCACCGAGGGTCTGCGCGGCGACGGCGCTATCCTGGTGAACGCCGAGGGCAAGCGCTTCATCGACGAGGTCGGCACCCGTGACGTGGTGTCTGCTGCAGAGATCGCTCAGACCGGCAGCTACAGCTGGCTGGTGGTGGACCAGGCTATGGCCGACAAGTCCAACGTCATCCAGGGCTACATCAAGAAGGGCTACACCGTGACCGGCCAGACCTACGAGGAGCTGGCAGAGGCCATGGGCGTGGACGCTGCTGCTTTTGCCGAGACCATGGAGCAGTGGAATGGCTGCGTGGCTGCCCAGAAGGATGAGGAGTTTGGCCGTACCAGCTTCGCCAACCCCCTGGACACCGCTCCCTACTACGCCATCAAGGTCACCGCTGGTGTGCACCACACCATGGGCGGCCTGAAGATCAACCCCAACACTGAGGTCCTGAAGGCTGACGGCAGCGTCATCCCCGGCCTGTTTGCAGCAGGCGAGATCACTGGCGGCGTCCACGGTGCAAACCGTCTGGGCGGCAACGCTGTGGCTGACTTCACCGTGTTTGGCCGTATCGCAGGCGAGCAGGCCAGCAAGTACGCTGCATGAGTGACCCAAAACGCCCCGCTCCCCGCTGGGTAAACCTTGTGTTCGCCGCTGGGGTGCTGCTGGCCGCCGCAGTCCTGTTTTGGATGCTGCGAGGCCAGGGGGAAAAGGGGATGCACGCCGTTGTGGATTTTGGCGGCGGCGTTGTGGAGACCCTGCCCCTGGATAAGGATCATGATTATCTGTATGAGGTGGGCCAGTATGTGGTCCATCTCCAGGTCAAGGATGGCGCCATTGCCTTCCTGGACAGCCAGTGCCCGGACCATCGGTGCGAGCAATTCGGCTGGCTGAGCCAGGAGAATGCATGGGCTACCTGTATGCCCGCAGGGGTCTACCTGACCATACAGAAATAAGCGACCATACCAGCGTCCGAAGTTGTGGAAAGCAGCTTCGGGCGCTGGTTTTTTGTGCAAAAAAATCACAGACGTCAGCGGAGAGGGGAAATGGCAGGCGGCGGGGCGTTTTGCAGAAAGAAGGGCGAGAGGGTTTGCAATCTGCATAAAAAGAGAGTAGAATAAAAATTGCGTCGGCGCTGTGAAAGCTCTGTTAAAAAATTTTGAAAAAGCGTGAAATAATAGGGGAATACTTGTGAAGCGTACCGAAATGCGCTACACTATAAAAGATGCTGGGTCTCAGCGCAAACGGCCCCGGCGATATGGATAGAAATTGCACAGCGGAGCGGCCCCGGCTGGCGCTTTTGGCCGCAGTGCGCAGGCACAGACAAAAACCCCGCGGGGCAGTTGTTTGCCCTGTGAGATTAGGAGGAACGACCAAAACATGAACGAAAACAACAAAAAAGAAGCTCCGGCTTCGCAGCAGGGCCAGGGCGGCGCCTCTGTGTGGGCGGGTAAGATCCGGCCTTTCCTGAAAAAGAACGCAAAATGGTTGATCCCGGCAGCCTGTGTGCTGGCGGCGCTGGTCCTGTTCTGGGCGCTGAAGCGCAGCCCGGAGCAGCAGGTGACCGCAGACCCGGAGTATGTGCAGGATGCGCCCCAGGTGCAGGATGTTTCCAACTCCCTGAGCGGCGTGGGCACCCTGAAACCGGCCCAGACCTATACGGTCACCTCTCTGGTGGACGGCAAGATCCTGGCGGCTGATTTTGAGGAAGGCGATGTGGTGGAGGAGGGCACGGTTCTGTATACAGTGGACAGTGCCGATGCCGCCACCAATGTAGAAAAAGCCCAGATCGCCCTGGAACAGGCCCAGCGCAACTATGAGAAGGTCGTGGACCGGCAGTATGTGCGGGCCGAAGCATCCGGCACGGTCAGTGTGCTGAAGGTGAAAAAGGGAGACGAGATCACCTCTGGCCAGGAAGTGGCGATCATCCGGGACAGCTCCACCATGCTGCTGAGCCTGCTGTTCCCCGCAGTCGATGCAGCCAATTTCTGGGTCGGACAGGATGCTCTGGTGACCCTGGATGGTACATTTGAGCAGATCCCCGGCCGGGTGCTCTCGGTCACTGGTACCGATGCCCTGGGCACTGGCAATATGCTGACCCGTACCGTGGTGGTGGCGGTGCCCAATGCGGGCGGTCTGACTACGGCACAGGCTGCCACTGCATCGGTGGCGGGCATCCACTCCATTGCCAGCGCAGCTTTTACCTACAACGATGAAAAGACCCTGACTGCATCGGCTGCCGGTACGGTGACCGGTCTGCTGGTCAAGGAGGGCGATGCCGTGGACAAGGATGCCATCCTGATCGAGCTGTCCGGCGATGACCTGACCGAGTCCATCCAGTCTGCTTCCGAGACCCTGCGCAATGCAGAGCTGTCCATGAAGAACATGGAGGACACGATGGCCAATTATACCATCACCTCCCCCATCAAGGGCACCATCGTACAAAAGAACTATAAGCAGGGGGACTCGCTGTCCACCGGCAAGGAAATGTGCATCATCTACGATCTGAGCTATCTGGAAATGGTGATCAGCGTGGACGAGCTGAACATCAGCGCCCTGGAAGTGGGACAGCCGGTGGTGATCACTGCCGACGCAGTGAATGGCCAGAGCTATGAGGGAAAAGTGACCCGTGTGTCGGTGGCAGGCAACACCTCCGGCGGCACCACGACCTATCCGGTGACCATCCGCATCGACCAGACCGAGGGCCTGCGCCCGGGCATGAATGCCAACGCAGAGATCGTTACCGCCAAGTCCAGCCAGACCCTGACGGTGCCCAATGCGGCCATCATCCGGGGCAACTATGTGCTGGTGACCACCGATAGCCCCAGTGCTGCCAATGCAGACGAGTCCATGACTGCGCCGGAGGGGTACGTCTATGTGCCGGTCAAGACCGGCGTCAGCGGCGATGACTATACCGAGATCCTCTCCGGTCTGTGCGCAGAAGATACCATAGCCTACGACCCCACCACGGTCACCACCGATTACTATGATTACTACGGCGATGTGATGATAATGGGAGGCTGACCCATGAGCGCACTGATCGAGTTTGACGCAGTATGCAAATACTATCAGATGGGGGATACGACGGTCAAAGCGGCGGATCACATCTCGATGGAGATCCAGCAGGGGGAATTTGTGGCCATCGTGGGCCAGTCTGGCTCGGGCAAATCCACCTGTATGAACATCATCGGCTGCCTGGATGTGCCCACGGATGGGACCTACCGGCTGGACGGCCGGGATGTGGGCAAGATGTCCCGCAACGAGCTGGCCGCCATCCGCAACGAAAAGCTGGGTTTTATCTTCCAGCAGTACAATCTTTTGCCCAAGCTGAACCTTTTGGAAAATGTGGAAGTGCCGCTGATCTATGCCGGCGTTCCCCGGGCGGAGCGCCATGCCCTTGCCAAAGCTGCGCTGGAGCAGGTGGGCCTGGGCGATAAGCTGAAAAACAAGCCCAGCCAGCTTTCCGGCGGCCAGCAGCAGCGGGTATCCATCGCCCGGGCACTGGTGCGCAATCCGCCGGTGATCCTGGCGGACGAGCCTACCGGCGCATTGGACAGCCACACCGGCCGGGAAGTCATCGGGATGCTGCAGCAGCTGCACCAGCAGGGCCATACCGTGGTGCTGATCACCCATGACAACTCCATTGCGGTGCAGGCAGAGCGGATCATCCGGCTGGAGGATGGACAGGTCGTCTACGACGGAGACTCCCGCTCTCCGGATGCAGTGGTGCAGTCCACCTTTCAGCTGCCACAGGAGGAGAGAGAATGATCCTGGAGACCTTTCGCCAGGCGCTGCAAAACGTCTGGAGCAATAAACTGCGTACTTTTTTGACCATGCTGGGCATCATCATCGGCGTGATGGCGGTCATCGTGATCGTGGGCCTGGGCAATGGCATGATGGACAAGATGAAGGAGAGCTTTGCAGAGCTGGGCACCAATACCATCACGGTCAGCGTCTGGAGCCAGGGCGCCCGCTCGGTATCGGTGGACGAGATGTATAAGATCGTGGACAAACACCCGGATCTGCTGGAAAACACCTCGCCCCAGGTCAACTTCAACGGCACGGTGCGGGTAGGTACCAAGGACTACCGCCAGACCAATGTGATGGGCGTTAACGAGGAGTACAGCCAGTTCAAGAGCTATACCATCGCCCAGGGCCGCGGCCTGCAATATATGGACATCAAAGACAATAAACAGGTCTGCGTGATCGGTGCGTATCTGAACCGGGTGGCCTATGGCGGCAACGCAGTAGGGCAGACCCTGAAGATCGGCGCCAACAAGTTCCGTATCGTGGGCGTGCTGGATGCCAAGGTGAGCGATCTGAACGGCCAGATGGGCAGCGGTGACGATGTGGTGCTGCTGCCGTATTCCACGGTCCTGCGCTTGTCCCAGCAGAGCACGGTGAGCCAGTATCTTGTCATCATGAAGGACGAGAACCAGGCGGCCCAGTGCAAGGCAGTGCTGGACAACGCTCTGATGGATATCTTCAAAAGTGACGACTCCTTCTATGTGTACAGCATGATCGAATGGCTGGAGCAGCAGAAGGCGCTGATCAATATGGTGGTCATCATCCTGACTGCGATCGCCAGCATATCGCTGCTGGTGGGCGGTATCGGCATTATGAACATCATGCTGGTGTCGGTCACAGAGCGCACCCGGGAGATCGGCATCCGCAAGGCAATGGGCGCAAAGGAGCGGGTGATCCTGGCGCAGTTTGTTACCGAGGCCGCCACCACCTCTGCACTGGGCGGCGTACTGGGCATTGTGCTGGGGTATATGATCTCCGGCGTTGCCAACCAGGTGCTGCCTATGTTCCTGGACGGCGAGAGCATCGCTGTGGCTCCCTCGGTGGATGCTGCTTTGGTGGCCTTTGCCATCTCGGTGGGCATCGGCATCCTGTTTGGATATCTGCCGGCCCGGCGTGCCGCCCGGCTCAACCCCATTGAGGCGCTGCGTTACGACTGATGCGCTGCCCCCCCCTCCGACTAACACCTTCCAAAGTGAGGAACCTACGATGAAAAAACGTATTCTTGCCTTTTTGCTGGCTGTCAGCATTGCGGTCTCAATGCTGGCCATGCCGGCCGCAGCGGTGCAGAACAACACAGCTGTACAGATGGCGCTGACCCTGGGCGCAATGGACAATGCCCAGACCACGCAGCTGAATGCACCGGTCACCCGCGGGGCGTTTGCCCGGATGCTGACGGCATTTTCCAACTACCGTGACAGCGTGAGCGCCCAGGGAACGGTAGGCACCCTGTTTGCCGATGTGCCCAGCGACTCGGCCAATGCGCCCTATGTGCGCATTGCGGTGCAGAACGGCTGGATGAACGGCTATACCGACGGTTCGTTCCGGCCGGATAATGCGGTGACCCTGGAAGAAGCATGCACGGCGGTGCTGAAGCTGCTGGGCTACAAGATGACCGAGCTGAGCGGCGCTTTCCCGCAGGCACAGCTGAACAAGGCATCCCAGCTGGGGCTGCGCACCAACCTGAACTGCGGCCAGGGCCAGCCCATGAACTACCAGGATTGCTCGGTGCTGCTGTACAATGCACTGACCGCCAACACCTCCGGCGGCGGCAGCTACGGCGCTTCGCTGGGCTTTACGGTCACAGATGGCCAGGTGGACCCCTCCTCTGTGATGATGGCCAGCCTGAAAGGTCCCTTTATCGCTGCCGAGGGTGCGGTGCTGCCCTTTGAGCCGCTGACCGTTTACCGCAACGATAAGGCATCCTCTTCGGCACAGCTTGACCCCTACGATGTGTATTATTACAGCGAGAGTTTACAGTCTGTGTGGATCTACACCCGCCGTGCTGCGGGCCGGATCACGGCAGTATCTCCTTCGGCCAGCGCACCGACCTCGGTGACGGTGGCGGGTGTGCCTTACCAGATCGGCAGCGCAGACGTGGCTGCGCAGATCTCCTCTCTGAACGGCGGCGGCGTAGGCGAAGTGGTCACCCTGCTGCTGGGTATGAACAACGTGGCTGCAGGCATCGTGACCGGTGCCGCCGCCGATGATGTGTACTATGGCGTCGTCAGCTCGGCCAGCCGCTCTCTGGTGGAGGAGAACGGCGCAGATGTGCTGCAGACGGTCTCAGTGGTGTGCACCGATGGCATCACCCGCAGCGTCCGGGTGGATAAGAGCATGAACTTCCCCAAAAGCTGGCTGGTAGAAGTGCGGGTGACCCCGGAAGGGGAGACCGTGACCGGCATTGCCAATAAGTCCCTCAGCGGAAAGTTTGACCTGGAAAATTCGATGCTGGGTTCCACCCCTCTTGCAGATGATGTGGAGATCCTGGACACAACGACAGGAGGTGCGGCTGGGACGGTTCGTCCCAGCCGCCTATCGGGGGTAAACCTGAACGGACTGGATGTCCGCTACTATACCCTGAACGAAAAAGGCCAGATCGACCGGCTGATCCTGAACGATGTTACCGGTGACCTGTGGAAGTACGGCGTGCTGAATGATATCCAGACCGTGGCAGGAAACTGGAGCCAGGTCTCTGCACTGGTGGATGCTCTGGTCAACAACAAAGCCCCGGAAAAGGACGAGACCCCCTTGGGAGACCAGGTGGCTGGTGTGCTGGTGCCCACCACCAGCGAGATCCTGTGGGGTGTGGTCAACGGCACCCTGGCGGATACGCTGTGGGAAAAACTGACTACCAACACCGGTCCGCTGCTCAGCATCGGCATCCGTCAGCTGGCGCAGCTTACCGGCACCCCCTTCAGCACGCTGCTGGACTTTATGGGCCAGGGCGCCTATTACATCTGCTATGTCAACGGCCAGCCGGCGGCCTACAGCACCTCCATCAAATATCCGGTCATTGCCGGTGGTGTAGCGGTCAGCCAGGAATCCAACGGCAGTGTGGCCAACATGGCGCAGCTGATGCCCCTGAAGATCGACAAGATCGGCGCTGCCACGGTGCAGAGCGGCAGCAAGCGGGTGGAGCTGGCAGATATGCCCCAGGTGTATCTGTGGTACAAGGGCCAGTACTACCCCACCAAGCTTTCTGCGGTGAACAGCGAGGACTACACCCTGACCGGCTGGTATGATAACTTTGGCGCAGCCGCCGGCAAAAAGGTGCGGGTCATCATCGCCGTCAAGAAGGATTGATCCGGGACAGTTACGCACTGCCTGGGCGGGCCGTGCGAAGCCTGCGGCAGCTGCTGTACCCCCGGCGGTGCCCCTTTTGCGACCGGGTGCTGGGCAGTATGCCGGAGTGTGCCGACTGCGCCCCGGAGCGGGAGGTGCTGCGCCGCACAAGTGCCCGGTTGGACAAGGGACAGCATTACCTGGGACGGCTGGCCGGTGCGGCAGCGCCGTTTCGATACGAGGGATGCGTGCGCCGCGGGATATTGCACGCTAAATATGCCGCCGCGCCTTGGGCAGCGGAGGAAATGGGCGTGTGGATGGCGCAGCTGCTGTTTGGCGCACAGGTGCGCATGAGGTGGTCTGTGCCGGAGCCGCAGCCTGCAGAGGGTTTTGCGCTGGAGTATGACTGTATCGTCCCGGTGCCGCCTTCCAGCCGGGCAAGAGGGTACAATGTGCCGGAGCGAATGGCCCGGCCGCTGGCCCACTGTTTGCAGCTCCCGCTGGAGAGTGGTGCGCTGTACCGTGCGCGCCGGGGCCGCCGTCAGGCAGGGCTGCCTTTGGAAGAACGGTTCGCCAACGTGGCAGGAGCCTTCCGGGTCAGGGAACCGGAAAGGATCGAGGGCAGGCGGGTGCTGCTGGTGGATGACGTGATCACCACCGGTTCCACCGCCGCGGCCTGTGCTCAGGCGTTGCTGGACGCAGGGGCGCACAGTGTGTTTGCAGTGGCAATGGCAACGGTGGAGTGGCCTGCCCGCCCGGACCCTGCTCTGCCGTGGGACGAAAATGACGAAGAAGCGTGAAACAAGTCTTTTTTGAAAAAAGATGCAAAAAATGCTTGACAAAACTGCGGATATCGGGTATACTAATTGAGCTGTGAGCGATACGCAAACAGTTATCCGGGTGTAGCGCAGTTTTGGTAGCGCGCTTGAATGGGGTTCAAGAGGCCGTGAGTTCGACTCTCGCCACTCGGACCAAAAGCTCAGACAGATCCGCAAGGAACTGCCTGAGCTTTTTTGTTTGCCGAAAAAGCAGAGCAGCAAAAAATATCCCCGCCTCCTGCACAGGAAAGCGGGGATATTTTATACGGTCACGCCTCGGAGGAGATGTCCTGTCCGAAGTAGCGCTCCGAGATCTCTTTCAGGGTGCCGTCTGCCCGCAGCGACTCGATGGCCTCGTCAATGGCCTGGCGCAGTGCAGCGCTTTCCGGGCTTTTGCGCAGAGGGATGGCTACATGGGAGGCATCCTCTGTCTGTGCCACCAGCTTGAAGTCTGCTTCCGGGTGGACATTCAGATAGTCGTAGAAGGAGACATCGGCATTCAGGGTGGCGTCGATGCGTCCGGCGGTCAGCAGCTGGATGGTCTCCTCCAGCGTGTCGATGCCCTGGACCGTAGCGCCGTACTGTTCTGCCAGCTCCATATAGGTAGAGGCCAGGCTGTTGGCAGTGGTCTTACCCGCCAGATCCTCAAAGGTCTTGATCTCTTCATTGTCCTTGCGGACGGCCAGAGCGGTATGGATATAGCCATACGGAACCGTAAAGTCGTAGGTCTTGGTTCGCTCCTCGGTCACCTCAACACCGTTGCACACCAGGTCGTACCGGCCGGCATCCATGCCAGCAAACAGGCTGTCCCAGTCGCTTTCGACATACTCCGGCTCCACGCCCAGCTTTTGTGCAATGGCACGGGAGACCTCTGTGTCATAGCCCACCAGGGTGTCGCTCTCATCGTGGTAGCTCCAGGGCTGCCAGGCACCTTCCAGAGCTACGATCAGGGTGCCGCGCTGGCGGATGGCGTCCAGTTGGTCGGCGGGCTGGTCCGATGCAGATGCAGCGGTGCTGCTGGCAGAGGAGTTGGAGCAGCCTGCCAGACTCAGTGCGCCGGAGGCGGTCAGTACACCCATCAGGGAAATAAAGGTTCTTCTTTTCATGGTTTGATTCCTTTCTTTTGCGGTATCCATAACAGGATGCAGATGGATCTTATTACAAGCCGGGGTGCTCTACCCGGTGCAGGAAAGCCTGGGTGCGTTCCTGGGCGGGGTGGGCAAAAAATTGCTGCGCAGGGGCTTGTTCTACCACGACGCCCCCTTCCATAAACACCACTTTGGAGGCCACACTGCGGGCAAAACCCATCTCATGGGTCACCACCAGCATAGTGCGCCCTTCCTGAGCCAGCTGCTGCATCACAGCCAGGACTTCACCGGTCAACTCGGGGTCCAAAGCAGAGGTGGGCTCATCAAAATAGATGATCTCCGGGTCAGCGGCCAGTGCCCGGGCGATGGCCACCCGCTGCTGCTGCCCACCGGATAGCTGCCGGGGGTACGCTCCGGCACGGTCTGCCAGGCCGACCTTTTCCAGCAGGGACAGACCGGTCTGCTCCGCTTGCTCTTTAGGCACCTTGCGGGCAACGATCAGCCCCTCGGTCACGTTCTGCAGGGCGGTCTTATTGCGGAACAGATTGTAGTTCTGGAACACAAAGGCGGTCTTGCGGCGCAGCCGGGCAATATCTTTGTGGGCAAGGTGGGCCAGGTCAAAGCTCTCGCCGTCAAAGCGGAGCGTACCACTGTCTGCTGTTTCCAGAAAGTTTGCGCAGCGCAGCAGGGTGGTCTTGCCGGAGCCGCTGGGCCCCAGAATGGCAACGACGTCGCCTTTTTCTACCGAGAGGCTGACATCTTGCAGGACCTGCAGTGCCCCAAAAGATTTGCGGATGTGTTCGATCTCCAGCATAGGCATAGGATGCAGACCTCCTTATTCAAAGCCGCGGGCGTTAAGCCAGCGCTCAAGCAAGCTTTGCAGTTTGGTGATGACGGTGCAGAACAGCAGGTACACCACAGCTACCTCGCAGTAGATGGGCAGGAAGATGTAGGTGCGGGCGGCTACCCGCTGTCCGGCCATGAACATCTCAGCAACCGTGATATTGGAGGCCAGAGAGGTGTCCTTGACCATGCCGATCAAGGAATTGGAGAGCGAGGGTACAGCTGTGCGCAGCGCTTGGGGCAGCACGATGCGACGCATGATCTGCCACCAGGACATACCAACGCAATACCCAGCCTCCAGCTGGCCCTGGGGCACGGATTCCAATGCCGCACGCATGGTCTCTGCGCAGTAGGCGCCTTCGTTGATGGCAAAGGCGATCGCCGCTGCGGGAAAGGCGTCCAGAAGGATGCCTACGCTGGGCAGGCCGTAAAAGATGATGAACAGCTGCACCAGCAGCGGAGTGCCCCGGATCACCCAGATGTAGAACCGGGCGATCTGCCGCAGAACGGGGACCCGGGCATATTGCACCAGGGCTACTACCGTGGCAATGAGCATGGCTAGTACAAAGGAAATAATGGTCAGGGGAATGGTCATGGTCAGCCCAGCGGACAAGATCCGGGGCAGAGCTTCGGCCAGTACACTGACTGTGCGGTTTGAGAGAAAACTTTCCAGCATGACAGAATGACCTCGATGTAAGATGGGGGCAATTTGCCCATTTGTCCGCAGGATTTTACAATTCCTACCGGTTTACTATAGCATGAAATCTGTGGGAGTTCAAATGTTTTTTTGCAAACATCTGTTATGGACAAAACTTCAGAAATGGTGTCGGCAGCTTTATGCAGTTTTGCGGTAGAGCCGAGCTGCTGCGCCAAACCACCCAAACACCGTTCCTTGACGGAGCAGAGGGTTTTGGGGTACAATAAAGCCGTATAGCCTGCCCAGCAGGGCAGGAGCATCGCCCGCATACTGTGCGCGGCGGATACGGAGGTAACGAACATGACGAAATGGAAGATCGGCGTCCTGGGCGCCGGCACCTGGGGAATGGCGCTGGCACGGATGCTGTGTGTGAACGGCAACGATGTGACCGTATGGTCTGCGCTGGAACAGGAGATCGACGCACTGAGCGCCAACCGCACCCACCCCAATCTGCCTGGGATGCAGATCCCGGCGGAGATGGCTTTTACAAAGAGCATCCAGGAGGTCTGCACCGGAAAGGATGTGCTGCTGTTTGCGGTCCCGTCGGTGTTCGTGCGGTCCACGGCTGCCAAGGCACGGCCTTTTGTGCCGGAAGGACAGGTGATCGTGGACGTAGCAAAGGGCATTGAGCCGGGCACCTTGCTGACCATGACCGAGGTGCTGGCCGACGAGCTGGGCAAGGAGGGCGGCCCCCGGAAGGTGCGGCTGGTAGCGTTGTCCGGCCCCACGCACGCAGAAGAAGTGGCGCTGGATCTGCCGACCACCATCGTGTCTGCCAGCCAGGACGAGGAGGCAGCCCGCTTTGTGCAGGAAGTGTTTACCACCGGCTGTATGCGGGTATACACCAACGCAGATGTGAAGGGTGTGGAGCTGAGCGGCGCACTGAAGAACGTCATTGCCCTGGGCGTGGGTATCTCCACCGGCTTGGGCTATGGGGACAACGCTCGTGCCGCCCTGATCACCCGGGGCATTGCGGAAGCAGCCCGGCTGGGAGTGGCGATGGGCTGCGATATCCATACCTTTGCGGGTCTGGCAGGCATTGGCGATCTGATCGTTACTGCTACCAGCCGCCACAGCCGCAACAACCGGGCCGGTATGCTGATCGGTCAAGGCAAGAGCGCACAGGAGGCTGTGAAAGAGGTGGGCATGGTGGTGGAAGGCATGAACGCCCTGCCGGCTGCTCTGGAGCTTTCGGCTCGATACGGCGTGGAAATGCCCATCGTGCAGACGGTGAACGCCATCGTCAACCAGGGAATGAGCCCGGCGGATGCTGTGCGTGCCCTGATGGACCGGGATCCCAAAGATGAAACGCCCCAGGGCTACGGCCTGCTGGGATAAGATCTGCATTTGAAAAAGGCGGCAGCGCTGTTACCGGCGCTGACCGCCTTTTTTGCCGGTCAAAAACGAAAGATTATTAAAGAAATTTACCCAAAATTGACGCAAAAGACTGGAACGCAGGCGCAGATTCTGCTATACTTCAAACAGTTATTGAATTTTTGAGGGAGGGGTCTTATTATGCCTTCAACCTATGCTCACCGCCGGTTTGGCGCACAGGCGGCGGCCCGCCTGCCGGAGGAGCTGCGGGGCATCGTGTCCCGTCACCGGGCGCTGTATGATATCGGTCTGCACGGACCGGATATCTTGTTTTATTACCATGCACTGCGCTCCAACCCGATCAGCGCACGGGGCGGTGCTATGCACGACCAGCCCGGTTCTGCCTTTTTTGCGGCTGCCCGCGGGCCGCTGCGGGAGGCAGAGGACCAGGAAGCGGCGCTGGCGTATCTGCTGGGGTTTATCTGCCATTTTGCACTGGACAGCACCTGCCATCCCTATGTGGAAAAATACACCCGGGAGCGGGGGATCACCCATTGCGAGATCGAGACAGAGTTTGATAACCAACTGATGCGTGAGGACGGGCTGGACCCGCTGCGGTTCTTTACGGCTGGACATATCCGCCCCACGGAGGAAAATGCCCGCATCATTGCTCCCTTTTACAATGGGCTGACCACAGCCCAGGTGGAGGGTGCGCTGCGAGGCATGGTCACCATCCACCGCTGCCTGCAGGCCTCCAACCCTGCCAAGCGCTGGCTGGTGCTGACCGTGATGCGTCTGGCGGGCAAGTACGATGATCTGCACGGCCTGGTGGCAAATCCGCAGCCCAACCCGGACTGCGCAGAGAGCGGCCGTCAGCTGGAGCAGCTGTACACCCAGGCTCTGCCGCTGGCAGTACGGCTGATGACCGAGTATGCGGCGGACGAACCGCTGGACCCGGCCTATCAGCACACATTTGGTGAGGATTGACCGGCACACGGGCTGTTCAGTTTGATGTAAGAGGAAACGAACCATGGCAAAACGCGGAACGAAACTGACCGCCTTGGAGCGGTCCTGGATCTTGTACGATGTGGGAAACTCAGCTTTTGTGCTGATGTGCGCCACCCTGATCCCGATCTTTTTCAATGCACTGGCGGAGGAGGGCGGGCTTTCCTCGGTGGAGTATCTGGCCTACTGGGGGTACGCTACCAGTGTGGTGACCCTGGTCACAGCGCTGCTCAGCCCGGTGCTGGGCGCTTTGGCGGACACCAAGGGCTTCAAAAAGCCCATCTTCATGCTCTGCCTGGGGGTCGGCGTAGTGGGCTGCTGCGTCATGGGCTTTGCCCGCCAGTGGCTGCCGTTTTTGATGATCTTTGTTTTGGCAAAGATCGGCTACTCCGGCAGTCTGGTGTACTACGACTCGATGCTGTCCGACGTGACCACGCCGGAGCGGATGGACGATCTGTCCTCCCGCGGGTACGCCTGGGGCTACATTGGAAGCTGCATCCCCTTTGTGGTCTGCCTGGCGCTGGTATTGGGCGCAGGGGCCATTGGTCTGAGCCAGCTTACCGCACTGAGCCTGGCGCTGCTGATCACGGCGGTGTGGTGGCTGGTGGTCACGCTGCCGCTGCTGCGCCGGTATCGTCAGGTGCACTATGCAGCCGAAAGCCGGGAGCATGCGGTGCGTCAGAGCTTTGTCCGCATCGGCCATACGCTGCGGCATCTGCATGAGGATAAGCAGGTGTTCTGGTTTTTGCTGGCGTTCTTCTGCTACATCGATGGCGTATACACCATCATTGATATGGCCACTGCCTACGGCACTGCACTGGGGCTGGACACCACCGGCCTTTTGCTGGCGCTGCTGCTGACCCAGGTGGTCGCCTTCCCCTCGGCGCTGGTGTTCGGACGGCTGAGCGCCCGGTATCCCTCCACCACCCTGATCCCCATCTGTGTGGCAGCCTATGCGGGCATTGCAGTATTTGCCTTCTTCCTGGCTACCCAGTGGCAGTTCTGGGTGCTGGCGGTGATCGTAGGAATGTTCCAGGGCGGTGTGCAGGCGCTGAGCCGCTCGCACTTTGCCAAGATCATCCCGCCGGAAAAATCCGGCGAGTACTTTGGCCTGTTTGATATCTGCGGCAAGGGCGCATCCTTCCTGGGCACGATGATCGTCAGCGTGGGCACCCAGCTTACTGGCAGTGCCAATGTGGGCGTAGGCTCGCTGCTGGCGCTGTTCATCATCGGATTCGTGCTGTTCCGTTTGTCCTGCCGGGCTGGGGTCATCACGGACAAGGCTTCGGGTTAAGGGGCAAGCAAGACCGGGGATGGCGTGAAAAAAGCCGGCAAAAACACCGGCCGGGAGAAAAATTTGCCCTGCCGGGTTGACAAACCGGGCTGGGATGATTACAATAAATGCAATATCACAAAATTGGCTGTGAAGAGAAGAGTAGGCCTTCGCATTGACCTTTCCAGAGAGCCCGGACGGTGGAAGCGGGCAGGGAACAGGGGGCTGAAAATGGTCTCGGAGCTGCGTGGACGAAGAGCAAGAGCGCCAAGTCCGCGACGGGAGCGCCCGTTACAGCGTCCGGCTGTAAGCCGAGGCATGGTGTGCCCGGCCGCAGCATCGAGGCTGCATCCCGCAAGGGAGCAGTGAAACAAGGTGGTACCACGGAAGCATTCTGCGCTCCCGTCCTTGCAGGGCATGATGGCCCGCAGGGACGGGAGCGTTTTTGCATCCGGTTTTCCGCAGCAGGCGGCGCAGCTGGCACTGTGCCGCCTGGCAAAAACAAAACATTGTATTGTTAGAGAGGGTTTTTATTATGTTGAATCGTCGTGATTTTTTGAAGGTTTCCGGTATTGCGGTGGCAGCGGCTGCCCTGGGCGGCTGCGGCGGATCTTCCAAGAACAAGCTGAGCGTGGGCGTGCCCAACGACACCACCAATGAGGCCCGCGCCCTGACCCTGCTGGAGAAGAACGGCTTCTTCACCCTGAAAGAGGGTGCAGGCATCACCGCTACCAAGAACGACATTGCAGAGAACCCCCACAACATCCAGATCGATGAGGTGGAGGCTGCCCAGCTGCCCAATGTGCTGCAGGATGAGGATTATGCCGTGATCAACTCCAACTACGCCATTGCAGCGGGTCTGAACCCCATGACCGATGCGCTGGCTATGGAGGACGGCACTTCGGCCTATGTCAACGTGCTGGTCTGCAAGGACGGCAATCAGGACAAGCCCCTGATCAAGGCGCTGCTGGCAGCGCTGGAGAGCCAGCAGGTCAAGGAGTTCATGGAGCAGGAGTACAGCGGCTCGGTGGTGTCGGTGGTGGAGAACCCCACCGATGGCTATGATCCCAGCCTGGACTACGCTGCGCTGGAGGGGCAGACCGTGAGCTGTGCCGCTTCCCCCGCACCCCACTGCCAGGTGCTGGAGGTATGCAAGGAGATCCTGGCTGCCAAGGGCATTACCCTGGAGATCCAGGAGTATGACGACTATGTGATCCCCAATACGGTGGTAGAGGAAGGGGAGGCAGACACCAACTACTTCCAGCACCAGCCCTACCTGGACAACTTCAATGAGGAAAAGGGCACCCACCTGGTCACGGTAGCCGGTATCCATGTGGAACCCATGGGCATCTACGGCGGCAAGCAGACCAGCCTGGACGCCATTGCCGCAAAATAAATCCATCCCCCGCTTATGAGACCCGCAGCTGACTGTATAAAAGGAGCATACCCGTGATCCAGATTAAAAACCTTTCCAAGACCTTCCCGATGAAGGACGGCGCAGTGTATGCACTGCGCAATATCAACCTGACCATTCCGGATGGGGCCATTTACGGCATCATCGGAATGTCCGGCGCAGGCAAATCCACCCTGGTGCGCTGCATCAACCTGTTGGAGCGCCCCACCGAAGGCAGCGTCGTCATTGACGGGGTAGCGCTGGAAAGCCTGACCCCTGCGCAGCTGCGCCAGCGCCGGCGGGAGATCACCATGATCTTTCAGCAGTTCAACCTGCTGATGCAGCGCAGCTGCCTGAAGAATATCTGCTTCCCCATGGAGCTGGCCGGTGTGAAAAAGGCGGATGCCGAAAAACGCGCCCGGGAGCTGCTGGAAGTGGTGGGTCTGCCGGATAAGGCCGATGCTTACCCGGCACAGCTGTCCGGCGGGCAGAAGCAGCGCATTGCCATTGCGCGTGCGCTGGCTACCAACCCCAAGGTGCTGCTGTGCGACGAGGCTACCAGCGCCCTGGACCCCACCACCACCCACTCGATCCTGACCCTGATCAAGGATATCAACAAAAAGCTGGGCATCACGGTGGTGGTCATCACCCACCAGATGAGCGTGGTGGAGGAGATCTGCAGCCGGGTGGCCATTCTGGACGGCGGCGAAGTGGTGGAGGAAGGCGAAGTGGAAGCCATCTTTGCCAACCCCCGCACCCCGGCAGCCCGGCGGCTGGTGGCCCCCAACGGCGGCGCAGCAGCGCAGGAGCTGGCAAGCTTTGCCCCGGATGATCATGTGGTGCGGGTCACCTTTAATGGTTCGTCCACCACAAAGCCGCTGGTGGCGGGTCTGGCAGTGGATACCGGCATCCTGGTCAGTGTGCTCAGTGCGGATACCCGTGATCTGAACGGGCGGTGCTTTGGCAGTATGCTGCTCAAGCTCCCGCGGGAGATCGAGCCTGCCCAGCGGGCGGTGGAATATATCCGCGGGCAGGACGGCGTCTCGGTGGAGGAGGTAAATGGTTTATGAGTTTTGCGGATTATGCGTTTGCGGTCTGGGAGACCTTTTATGTTACGGTGCTGTCCACGGGCTTTGCCCTGGCGCTGGGCCTGCCCCTGGGTGTGCTGCTGGTGGCAGGCGATAAAGACGGCGTGCTGCCTTTGCCCAGCTGGCTGATGCACGGGCTGAATGTCGTCATCAACATCCTGCGCAGCGTGCCCTTTTTGATCCTGATGATCTGTGTGTTCCCGCTGTCCCGTGCCATCATCGGCACCTCGGTGGGTACCCAGGCAACCATCGTCCCTCTGGTGGTGGCGGCATTCCCCTTTGTGGCCCGCCTGGTAGAGACCAGCCTGCGGGAGCTGGACCCCGGTGTGGTGGAGGCTGCCCAGAGCATGGGCGCTACCCCGATGCAGATCATCCTCAAGGTGATGATCCCGGAGTGTCTGCCGGGACTGATCTCCAGTATGACCACGGGCCTGACCACTATTTTGGGCTACTCGGCCATGTCCGGCGTGATCGGCGGCGGTGGTCTGGGCAAGGTGGCGATCTCGTATGGATATTACCGTTATCAGACCGATATCATGCTGATCTGTGTGGTGCTGCTGGTGCTGCTGGTGCAGCTGTTCCAGTCGGCGGGCACACTGTGGGCCAACAAGAGCGATAAGCGTTTGCGGAGATAAAGCCTCCCCGGCTGTTTCTGGGGGAGAGAAGGAGAAACGATATGGAACGCGATACCATCTGCGTACAGGGCGGCTACACGCCGGGCAACGGCGAGCCCCGCCAGATCCCCATTATCCAGTCCACTACGTTTAAGTATGCGACCAGTGAGGATATGGGAAAATTGTTTGATCTGGAGGCCGAGGGCTACTTCTACTCCCGCCTGCAGAATCCCACCTGCGACTATGTGGCGAAGAAGATCTGTGAGCTGGAAGGCGGCGCCGCAGCGATGCTGACCTCCAGCGGCCAGGCAGCCAACTTTTTTGCGCTGTTCAATATCTGCTCGGCGGGGGATCACATCGTGTCCTCCAGCAGCATCTATGGCGGAACCTTCAACCTCATCTCGGTGACCATGGCAAAAATGGGCATCTCGGTGACCTTTGTAGGCCCCCAGTGTACCGATGAGGAGCTGGAAGCCGCTTTCCGCCCCAATACCAAGGCTGTGTTTGGCGAGACCATTGCCAACCCTGCCCTGACCGTGCTGGACATCGAGCGTTTTGCCAAGGCAGCCCACGCTCATGGTGTGCCGCTGATCGTGGACAACACCTTCCCCACGCCGGTCAACTGCCGTCCGCTGGAATGGGGTGCAGACATCGTGACCCACTCCACCACCAAATACATGGACGGACATGGCGCAGCTCTGGGCGGTGCCATCGTGGACGGGGGCAAGTTTGATTGGATGGCCCATGCAGACAAGTTCCCCGGTCTGTGCACCCCGGATGACAGCTACCACGGCATTACCTATGCCGAGCGGTTCGGTCAGCAGGGTGCATTCATCACCAAGGCGACCGCACAGCTGATGCGGGACTTTGGCTCGATGCAGTCGCCCGCCAACGCTTACCTGCTGAATCTGGGCCTGGAGAGCCTGCATGTGCGGATGAAGCGCCACTGTGAGAACGGCCTGGCGATGGCACAGTTCCTGCAGCAGCACCCCAAGGTGGCTTATGTGGACTACTGCGGCCTGCCCACCAGCCCCTACCATGCCCTGGCGCAGAAATATCTGCCCAACGGCAGCTGCGGTGTAGTGTCCTTTGGTCTGGCAGGCGGCCGGGAGGCTGCCAGTACCTTTATGCGGGAGCTGAAGCTGGCTGCCATTGAGACCCATGTGGCGGATGCCCGCACCTGCTGCCTGAACCCGGCCTCCACCACCCACCGCCAGATGAACGATGACCAGCTGCGGGCCGCCGGTGTGCCGCCGGAGCTGGTGCGCATGAGCTGCGGCCTGGAGAGCAGCGCCGACCTCATCGCAGACGTGGCCCAGGCCCTGGATAAGGTCTGAACCGCTTTGCCGCACAATACCACGGAAGGAACGTAAAACCGTTATGCCCCTGATCATCCCCAAGACTTTGCCCGCCTACGATGCCCTGTACAAGGAGAATATCTTTGTGATGCACCGGGAGCGGGCCGCTGCCCAGCAGATCCGTCCGCTGGAGATCCTGATTCTCAACCTGATGCCCACCAAGATCGCTACCGAGACCCAGATCGCCCGGCTGCTGGCAAACACCCCGCTGCAGGTGCATATGACCCTGCTGCAGACGGCCAGCCATGAGGCGACCCATGTTTCGGCAGATCATCTGGAGGCATTCTACCAGACCTTTGATGAGGTGAAGAACCACCGCTACGACGGCATGATCATCACCGGTGCGCCGGTGGAGACCCTGGACTTTGAACAGGTGGACTATTGGCCGGAGCTGTGCAGCATCATGGACTTCAGCCGGACCAATGTCTACTCCACCCTGCACGTCTGCTGGGGTGCCCAGGCGGGGCTGTATTATCACTATGGAGTGCACAAGCAGCTGCTGGATCACAAGATGTTCGGCGTGTTTGAGCATCGGGTCACCCGGTCGGCAAATCCCCTGGTACGAGGGTTCGATGAGGTGTTCTATGCTCCCCACAGCCGCCATACCGGGGTCAGCCGGGAGGACATCGATGCCTGCGGAGAGCTGCGCATACTGGCGGAGAGCGATGCGGCAGGCCCGTACCTGCTGAGCATCGAGGACGGGCGGCAGATCTTTGTCACCGGACACCCGGAGTACGACCAGTACACCCTGGATGCCGAATACCGGCGTGACCGGGACAAGGGGCTGGATATTGCGCCCCCCTGCAATTACTACCCGGGGGATGACCCGGCCAAGCCTCCGCTGTTCCGCTGGCGGGCCCACGCCCACCTGCTGTATGAAAACTGGCTGAACTATTACGTTTACCAGAATACGCCCTATGACCTGGAGACGCTGGAACGCCTGTCGCCTCGCAGGGGGAAGTGAACCGGTCCTGTTCTGAATAGCAAAAAGCTGCCTGTCCTACTTGTTTTTCAGTAGGGCAGGCAGCTTTTTTTGCAGGATGACGGAGAGGGGCGCTCACTTTCTCCGGGGCTTCTTTTTCCGCACGCTGTAGCCAAAGGTGCCCAGCTTGCGGCCCAGAGCCAGATATTCGCCGTGACTGTACACGATGAGCTTGGCTTTTTCCAGGCAGAGCTTGCCGCTTTCGTCCAGCAGGGACTCGTCTACATCACAGGCTACCACCTGAGCCAGGAACAGATCGTGGCTGCCCAGGGGGATCACCTGGGTCACCTTACATTCCAGGTTCAGGGGGCTTTCCTCCAGCAGGGGGCAGTCGGTAAGCACCGAACCAGGGGCGGCGTGCAGGCCGCAGGCCGCAAATTTATCCAGGTCGCGGCCGCTTTTTACGCCGCACCAGTCCACCGCCCGCACCAGCGCCTCGGTGGGCAGGTTGATGGCAAACTGTCCGCTCTCCCGGATCAGCTGGTGGCTGTACCGCTCCGGCCGCACACTGATGGACACCATGCTGGGCTGGGTGCAGATGGTGCCGGTCCAGCCGATGGTAATAAGATTGGGCTTATCCAGCCCGCCGCAGGACACCAGCACCGGCGGTTCTGGGTTGAGCAGGGTGCTGCCCTTCCAACTTTGCTTGCTCATCCGTGGTACTTCCTTTCATAGGGGGCCCAGGTGCGCTCGCTGATGATGTAGCGGGGACGCGCCTTGGACTCCATGTAGATCTTGCCGATATATTCGCCGATGACGCCCAGGCACACCAGCTGTACGCCGCCCATAAAGCAGACGATGCAGACGGTGGAAGCCCAGCCCGCCACAGCGCTGCCCATGGCAGCCTGGACGATGGCCCAGATCACGCCGATAAAGCTGATCAGGCTGACCACGACACCGGCGCCGGTGATCAGGCGGATCGGCTTGTTGGACAGACTGGTAATGCCGTCAAAAGCCAGCGCCAGCATCTTGCTTAAGGGATAGTGGCTCTCGCCGGCCAAACGCTCGTGACGCTCGTAGCTCACGGTGTCGCTGGCAAAACCAACAAGCGGCACCATGCCCCGCAAAAAGATGTTGACCTCCCGGTAATCGGCAAAGCTCTCCAGCACACGGGTGCTGATGAGCCGGTAGTCTGCGTGGTTGAACACGATGTCGGCGCCCAGGGCGTTCATCAGGTGGTAGAAGCCTTCGGCGGTGAACCGCTTGAAGAAGGTGTCGGTATCCCGGCGGCTGCGCACACCGTAGACCACTTCGGCCCCGGCAAGATACTTGCGCACCATCTCATCCATAGCGTTGATATCGTCCTGTCCGTCGCAGTCGATGGAGATGGTCACATCACACTGACCGCTGTGCAGCGCCTCCATCAGCCCGGCCAGAACAGCATTCTGGTGGCCCCGGTTGCGGCTTTGCGAGATGCCGATATAGTGTTCATCCTGGGCGGCAAACTGAGAGATCAGCTCCCAGGTGGCATCCCGAGAGCCGTCGTTGACGAACAGCACCCGGCTCTTGTCGCTGATCAGCCCGGCCCCTGCCAGGTCGGTGATCTTTTGCAGGAACATAGGGGCGGTGATGGGCAGCACCTGCTCCTCGTTATAGCAGGGGATAACGATCCAGAGGATAGGTTTTGACATGGGGTTCTCCTTTTACTGTATGGTCCGGCGCAGTGCGTCTGGTTCCAGCAGCTTAAAGCTGCTTTTATAGGTGTCCAGCAGGCCGTCCCGCTGCATCAGGCTCAGCTCCCGGGACAGGGCGCTGCGGTCGCAGTTGAGGTAGTCTGCCAGTTGGATGCGGGAAAAGGGGATGGTAAAGGTCAGGCTCCCAGCCCGCTCGGCTTCCCCCAGAAGATAGGCGCAGACTTTGGCGCGCAGGGTCTTCATTACCAGCAGGTCTACCCGGCGGGAGAGCAGGAAGTATTTATCGCTGATGGTGCGCACCAGATTTTGCAGCACCAGGGTGTGTGCAGGGTCGGTGCCTGTTTGCAGCAGCTGCTCGTAGGGGATCAGCAGTGCCTCACAGGGGCTTGCGGCAACTACCGTCACAGGGCTGGACAGGCTGGAGCCGCCCAGCACGTCCCCAAAGATATCCCCTGGTTCCAGCCGGGTGATGGGCACCCGGCTGCCGCCCGGAGCCGGGCGGTAAGCCTCCAGCGCGCCGGACAGCAAAACACCGACCCGGCGGTTGGGATGTCCCGCCAGGATCAGCGCCTCGCCCCGGCCATAGCTTCGGGTCCAGGCGTGCAGCTCGGCCAGTAAAACACGCAGCTGCGCCTCTTCCAGCCCGGCAAACAAGGTCGTGGATCGTAATAGGGAGAAATAGTTTTCCATACTCACACCGCGGGGGCCGCACCGGCTCCTCGTCTGTGCAGGAAGTGTAAGACCGGGGCGGTCCCAGGATGGGAGACGCTGGACCGGTGCAGTGTCGGGATGAACTTTGGACAAAATGTCGGAGACATTCAGCCGCTGAAAAGGGTTTGGGCAGGCCCCAAACACAAGCTTCCTGCGCAGGCCGTGGTACCGGCCCCGCCGTCCTTCTGCATTCCGTTGCAAGCGCAACAGTATTTTTGCTTCCATTATAGTAAACTTGAGCGCGTAAAGCAATCTATTTTCAAGATTTGCGGCTGCAAAAATAAAAAAGAGGGCCAGCGCAGGCTGCGCAGCCCCGGAAGAAGGCTGTTTTTATGAAAAAAAAGATCCTTTTGCTGCTGTTGGCGGCGGCGCTGTTGCTGCTGCCGGCTTGTGGAGCCACAGCCAAAGGGATGTCCGCAGAGGGGCCGGTGCGCATTGCGGGGCTGAAAGGGCCTACGACCATGGGGCTTGTAAACCTGCTGGATATGGAGCAGCAGGGCACCGCAGCACTGGACTATGACCTGCAGCTTTATGGTACTGCAGACGAGATTGTACCGGGGCTTATCAAAGGGGAGCTGGATATGGCGGCGATCCCTGCCAACCTGGCCGCTGCCTTGTACCAAAAGACCAAAGGCGGCATCCAGGTGATGGCTGTAAATACCCTGGGGGTGCTGTATGTGGTGGAAAAAGGGGATACTGTCCATAGCATGGCAGATCTTGCAGGCCGCACCATCCTTTCTACCGGCAAAGGCACCACCCCGGAGTATCTGCTGCGCTACCTGCTGGAGAAAAACGGATTGGACCCGGATAAGGATGTGAAGATCCAGTATTGCAGCGAAGCCACAGAGGTCACCGCGCAGATGGCTGCGGCGCAAAAGGATGCCATTGCGGTGCTGCCGCAGCCTTATGTGACCGCTGCCGGGATGAAGGACCCCAGCCTGCGGGTGGCGCTGGACCTGACAGCAGAGTGGGACAAGGTCAGCGACAGCCAGCTGGTCACCGGTGTGACGGTGGTGCGGACTCAATACGCCCAGGAGCACCCGGATGTGGTGGAAGCCTTCCTGCAGGAGTATGCCCAGAGCGTGCGGACCGCCAATACCGACCTGGACCGCACGGCTGCGTTGTGTGAGCAGCAGGGGGTGGTGGCAAAGGCCGCCATTGCCAAAAAGGCTTTGCCCGCCTGCAACATCGTGTGCCGGACCGGGGACGAGATGCAGAAGGATGTCAGCGCATATCTGTCGGTGCTCTGTGCGGCCGACCCGGCCGCTGTGGGCGGAAAGCTGCCGGACGAAGGGTTCTATTGGAAGAAGTAAAAAAACTGCCGCACAGCAGTCTTGATGCTGTGCGGCAGCTTTTATCTTTTGCGGCAGAGATCCAGCAGCAGCCCGGCGGACAGCCCCAGCATAGCAGGCAGCAGCCAGCCAAAACCGATCAATGACAGGGGCAGACGCTGGGCCAGAGCGGACAGCGGACCCAGGGGCAGTGCGGCGGCAGTGCTCTGCAGGGCGGCAAAGGCGATGGACCATTGGTAGACCGCCCGGCGATGGTGCAGCCCCGGGATCAGCGGCAGCAGGATCAGCAGGATGGCAGCGGGATACAGTGCGTTCAAAACTGGGGTGGACAGGCGGATGATGCTGGCCAGCCCCAGGTTGGAGATCAGCATACTGACCACGGCGAAGAAAGCGGCCAGCGCCGGGTAAGGCAGGCGGGGGCAAAGCTTGTGGAAGTAGTCGCTTACCGAGGCCAGCAGCCCCACACAGGTGTTGAAACAGGCGATCAGGAAGATGGAGGCCAGCAGGATCTGTCCGCTGTGGCCGAACAGAGCCTGTGCCAGGACGGTAAGGGTCTGGGCGCCGGTGCTGCACTGCGGGTACGCATATCCGGTCAGTGCGCCGATATGCCCCAGCATCCCATAGACAGCCAGCAGCAGCCCGGCTGTGATGAACCCGGCCCGTCTTGCACCGCGCTGCACCTCTTTTTCCTCGGTGACGCCCAGGGCGCGGATATTCAGCGCCAGCACGGCACCAAAATTCAGGCCCGCCAGAGCGTCCATGGTCTGGTAGCCGTCCAGCATGCCCTGGGCGGCCGGAAGAGCCTGATAATTCCCCACAGCGGGGGCATAGTGCGGGGCTATGGGGTCCAGAAGGCAGCCGGAAAACAGCACCAGGATCAAGATCAACAGCGCCGGACACAGCACCCGTCCCAAGCGCGCAGTAAGACGCTCCGGCTGCAGGGCGATGAGGAAGGCTGCCAGAAAAAATACGGCGGAGTAAGCCAGCTGCAGGCCGCGGCTGCTGCCCAGCAGGGGGCTGAGCATTTCAAAGGAGGTGCTGGCTGTGCGGGGGATGGCCAGACACGGACCGATGGACAGGTAGACCAGCATGGTAAAAACCTGTGCAAATACAGGGTGGACCCGGCTTGCCAGCTGCGGCAGCCCGCCAGCTTGGGTTGCGGCAACGACCCCCAGCACCGGCAGAAGGACGGCGCTGACTGCAAAGCCTGCAAAGGCAAACCAGAAGTGTACGCCAGCCTGTGCCCCCAGATAGGGCGGGAAGATCAGGTTCCCGGCGCCAAAAAACATGGAAAATAGGGTGAAACCGACCAGCAAAAGGGTCTTGCCCTGGAGCCGCTGCATGAGAATGAATGCCTCCTTTATGGATAAGTTTGAAGTCCAGTTTAACCGTAAATAAACTTCATGTCAATGAAGCATGACATGAGAAATTGTATTCTGTAAGATGATGTGTTATGATGATGCCGGAACAAGGATGGAAAGGGAGCTGTGCAATGATAAAAAATGCAAAACAAAAACGCCGCATAGGGCTTCTGGCGGCGGCGGGGTTCTGGCTTGGAGTGTGGCAGCTGACCGCCATGGCAGTGGGGCAGCCGGTGCTGCTGCCCACACCGGGCCAGGCATTGGCGGAGCTGGTACGGCTGCTGCCAGCCCCGGAGTTATGGCAGCGTGCGGCGTTCAGCGCAGGGCGCATCCTGCTGGGGTTCGGGCTGGGAGCGGTATGCAGCACCCTGCTGGCGGCAGCAGCCTGGCGCTGGACAGCGGTGGAACTGCTGCTTGCGCCGGTGATGCAGCTGGTAAAAGCCACACCGGTGGCCAGTTTTATCATTTTAGCGCTTGTATGGGTCAGCGGCCGGAGCTTGTCGGTGCTGATCAGCTTTTTGATGGTGCTGCCGGTGCTGTATGGTGCGGTGCGCACCGGGATCGACAGCGTGGATGGGCAGCTGGTAGAGATGGGGCAGGTGTTCCGTCTGTGCTGGTGGCGGAGGATGCGGGCCATCTGGCTGCCAGCGGTGCTGCCCGCTTTCCGGCAGGGGTGCAGCGTGGCGCTGGGCATCTGCTGGAAGAGCGGCGTTGCGGCCGAGATCATCGGCCTGCCGGACGGCAGCTTGGGGGATGCCCTGTACCGGGCCAAGATCACCCTGGCTACTGGGGAGATGTTTGCCTGGACGGCGATCATCCTGATGCTGAGCGCAGGGTTTGAAAAGTTGCTGCTGGCGCTGCTGGATCGGGCGGTGGCGGCTGTGGTGAAGGAGGGGGCCGAGGTATGAGCATCGTTATCCGAGGGCTGGAAAAGCGATTTGGGGAGAAAGTCTTGTTTACAGGGCTGGATCTGACGGTGGAAGCCCCGGCGGTGCTGTGGGCCCCCAGCGGCTGGGGAAAGACCACCCTTTTGCGCATCCTGATGGGGCTGGAGCCGCCTACGGCTGGCACAGTGCAGGGGGTAGGCCGCGTGGGGGCTGTATTTCAGGAAGATCGGCTGTGCCCCCACCTGACGGCTGTGCAGAATGCAGCGCTGGTGCTGCCTGGACCGCCGCAGCAGCACCATGCAGCGCTCCGGGCGGACTTTGCAGCACTGGGGATGGAGGATGCAGCACTGGCACTGCCTGCGGTGCGGCTGTCCGGCGGGCAAAAGCGCCGCACTGCTCTGGTGCGGGCGCTCTGGGCTGAGAGCGACACCCTGCTGCTGGACGAGCCCTTTACCGGGCTGGACCCGGAGACCTTGACCCGTGCTGCCGCCCTGCTGCGCCAGCGCGCCGCCGGGAAGAATGTCCTTCTGGCTACCCACGACCAGGCGGCCATTCAGGCTTTGGGTTGGCAGGTGATCCGGCTGTGAGGGGGGAGCTGCGAAAATCATAAACTTTGCGTCTTTGCCAAAGCCTCTCCCTTTCGGGAGAGGTGGCACGGCGAAGCCGTGACGGAGAGGGTTGGTTCCGGGAGAACCCTCTCAGTCGCCTACGGCGACAGCTAGTTCCCCTTTTTGTCGCCTGGCGGCGACATCTTCCCCCGGCCGGGGGAAGTCTTTCGAAGGGAGAGCCCTTGGCAGAACCAGCAGGTTTCGTCCTCATTCGTTAACGACAGAAGAAGTTGACCTGTAAAGCATAAACTTTACGCCTTTGCCAAAGCCTCTCCCTTTCGGGAGAGGTGGCACGGCGAAGCCGTGACGGAGAGGGTTGGTTCCGGAAGGAACCCTCACAGCAGCTCCGCCAGGATCGTGTTCTGTACGATCATCCCGGCGG